>ENA-OPTA01001106-OPTA01001106.1-human-gut-metagenome-genome-assembly--contig:-NODE-1106-length-17028-cov-2.580275_pt1 | contig 17028 bp, 17 predicted proteins | sample MGYA00241813_ERZ501917 | MGnify/ENA primary metagenome ERZ501917 (study PRJEB25962, sample SAMEA2042408) | human gut metagenome | biome: human gut; feature: human-associated habitat; material: faeces...
CTTTCGATCTCAACGGCGGGTTACGAAAACGACGGTATCTTCGACGAATTGATGAAGAGATCGACCGCGTTTTTGAAGGGAGGAAGCAAGGAACGCCGCCTTCTTCCCCTGCTTTACATGATCGACGACGTGGAGAAATGGAACGACCTTGAAGAGCTTAAAAAAGCAAATCCGAATATGGGCGTTTCCGTTTCGCCGGACTTCTTCAAAGAGGAAATCGCCGTCGCCGAAATGAGTATGTCGAAGCGGGCTGAATTCCTTACGAAGTATTGCAATATCAAGCAGAATTCTTCCGTCGCGTGGCTTGATTACGTCGTTGTTGACGGCGCAGGAATTCACGCGAAGCTGGAGGATTTCAAGGACAGTTACGCCGTGGGCGGCATAGACCTTTCACAGACAACGGACTTGACCGCCGCTTCCGTCGTGATCGAGCGGGACGGCGTTCTATATGCCTTCGCACAATTCTTTATGCCAGCGAACCGACTTGAAACAGCACAAGCGATCGACGGCGTACCGTATGACATATTCGTAAAGCAAGGGATCGTCAAGCTATCCGGCGAAAACCACGTCGATTACCGCGACGTTTACGAATGGTTTTCTATGCTTCGGGATCAGTACGGAATATATATCTTGAAGATCGGGTACGACCGCTATTCCGCGCAATATCTGATCGACGACTTGAAGAACGCGGGCTGGCAGACGGACGACGTATGGCAGGGCGAAAACCTTGCGCCCGTGATCCGCGAGTTTGAAGGCGTTATCAAGGACGGCAATTTCAAGATTGCCGACAATAACTTGTTGAAGGCGCACTTCCTCAACGTCGCATTGAAGCACAACATGGAAACGCGGAAATTCCGTCCCGTGAAGATCGAACAGCGGGCAAGAATTGACGGCTTTGTTTCCGTGATCGACGCGCTGACCGTGCGGCAGAAATATTATAACGAAATCGGCGAAATGCTCAAAAATGCGGGGTGATAAAAACATGGGAGTTTTTGAAACTATCTTCCGGAAGCCGAAAGCCGACTTGAAGGCGGAAGGCTATTTCAAAATGCTAAACGGGTACACGCCCGTTTTCAGCAACGCGCCGGAAAGTATTTACGAAATGGAGCTTACGCGCGCGGCGATACATTCGTTCGCGTCCTTCGCTTCAAAGCTGAAACCGGAGATCAGCGGCACGGCGCAAAAGAACCTTGAACGGACGTTACAGTTCAAGCCTAATCCGTTCATGGATACATCGAAGTTCATTTACAGGATCGCGACGATCCTTTCGGTGAATAATACTTGCTTCATTGTTCCGATCGAAGATGAATTCGGCGGACTGATCGGGTATTATCCCCTGCTTCCTCAACGGTGCGAAGTTGTCGAGTACAACGGCGCGCCGTTTTTGCGTTATACGTTCGGGAGCGGGCAGAAAGCCGCGATCGAGTTTGAACGCGTCGGCGTAATGACGCAGTTTCAATATACCGACGATTTCTTCGGCGAGAGTAACGCCGCGCTTCGTCCTACAATGCAGTTGATCCATACACAAAATCAAGGGATTATCAACGGCGTTAAAAATTCGGCTTCTATTCGCTTCTTGGCGAAGGTTGCAAATATGTTGAAGCCGGAGGACATCACGAAGGAGCGCAAGCGCTTCACGGCGGATAACCTTTCGGCGGAAAATCAGTCGGGAATGGTGATCTACGACGCGAAGTTTGCTGACGTGAAGCCGATCGAAAGCAAGCCGTTCACGGTCAACGCCGCGCAGATGGCGCAGATCAACGAAAACGTGTTTAACTACTTCGGCACGAATGCGGGCATTCTGCAAAACAAATACACGGAGGACGAATGGAACGCGTATTACGAAGGCAAGATCGAGCCTTTCGCGATCCAGCTTTCGCTTGTTATGTCGAATATGACGTACACGGCGCGGGAATTGTCCTTCGGGAACGCGATCACGTTTACCGCGAACCGCTTACAATACGCAAGCAATCAAACGAAGCTGAATATCAGCACACAGTTATTTGACCGCGGCTTGCTGAACCGCAACGGCGTTATGGACGTTTGGAACATGGCGCACGTTGAGGGCGGCGAGAAATATTATATCCGCAAGGAATACGCGGAAGTTTCAGAATTAGGAAAGGAGGTTACACCAAATGCCGGTGGTGAAGGAACGGGAGTACCGACAAATGTTCCAGCCGTTGATGATCCCGCAGGGGACGACGGAAAAGAGGTTTGACACCGATTTTTACGTTGAAGGCTTCGCGACAACGTTTGATAAACCGTATGTTATGTACGAATACGGCGGGATCAAATATTGCGAAGTGATCGACCGGAACGCGCTTGTCGGCGCGGACTTATCCGACGTTATTATGCAATTCGATCATTCGGGTATGGTTTTCGCCCGAAACAAGATGGCAAAGAACAAGCCGCCTTCCCTGCTTTTAGAGCCGCAGGAAAGCGGCTTGTTTATTGCGGCAAATTTGAGCCTTACGGAAGAAGCAAAGCGCCTATATGCAAGCATTGACGCGGGCTTAATTTGCAAAATGTCGTGGGCGTTCACGGTATCCGAGGACGCATATAACAAAGACACGCACACAAGAACGATCTTGAAGATCAAGAAGGTTTACGACGTTTCCGCCGTGAGTTATCCGGCGAACGCCGATACCGATATTTCCGCGCGTTCCTACTTCGACGGAGTGATCGAAGCAGAGAAGCGGGAGACGTTAGCGCGGAAGGCACAAATCCTAAAAATCAAACTTATGATGGAGGTTTAACACAATGAGAATTAAAGAGATTGAAGCCCGTCTTGCGGCTATCAAGCAGGACATTGAAGCCCGTGGCGAGAGCATGACCGCCGAGGAAATCAACGCGCTGGAGCAGGAAACCGCACAGCTTACCGAAGAGCGCGCCGGACTGATTGCCGCCGCAGAGAAGCGCAACGGCATTCTTGACAATATCGCGAAGGGTGCGGGCATTGTTTCCCGTTCCTTCCAGCAGAACAACGGCGACGGCGAAGCCGCGCCCGACGATCCCTTCGGTACGCCCGAATATCGTTCCGCGTGGCTGAAAAACATTCGCCGCCTTCCGCTGAACGACGCAGAGAAGCGCGCATTCAGCAACGCAAGCGGCGCGGGCGCGGAGGTTATCCCGACGCAGACCGCGAACGAGATCATCAGCAAGGTAAAGACGCTTGCGCCTATGCTGAATGAAGTTACCCTTCTGCACGTCAAGGGCGCTGTAAAGTTCGCGATCGAAGGCACGAACAACGCCGCCGCGATCCACACCGAGAACGCAAGCATTACCGCCGCCGCTGACACGCTGACCACCGTTTCCCTTTCCGGTTACGAGATCGTCAAGCTGGTTCAGATTTCCGATACTGTAATGACTATGAGCATTACCGCGTTTGAAAGCTGGATCGTCAATATGCTGGCGGAAGCTATCGCCCGCAAAGTCGAAGATTTGCTTATCAACGGCACGGGTTCTTCTCAGCCGAAGGGCATTGACAACGCGAACACTTGGGGCGCGACCAACAGCGTTACCGTTGCAAAGACGGGCGCACTTACCGCCGCAAACGTCCAGACGCTGATCGGGCTTCTGCCTTCCGGATACGACCGTAACGGCAAGTTCGTTATGAACAAGAAAACCTTGTTCACCGACTTTATGCCGTTGCAGGACAACAGCAAGAACCACATTGTAACCGTTCAGAACAACGCGTACTTCGTGTACGGCTATCCCGTTCTTCTGTCCGATTACGTCGCGGATCACGAAGCCTTCTTGGGCGACTTCAAGAAGGTTTGCGCGAACCTTGCTGAAAATATCGGCGTGAAGAGCGCCTACGACATCGACACGAACAGCTACAAATATAGCGGTATCGCGATCTTCGATTGCGCGCCCGCTATCGGTGAAGCCATCGTGAAGCTGGTCAAGGCGACCGCCTAAAGCGGGAGGGCTGACAAATGCTTGACAAGGTAAAGCTGGCGTTGCGGTTGAGCGGGACGGCGCTTGACGGCGAAGTTTCCGATCTCATAAACGCGGCGATCGCTGATCTTCGCCTTGTCGGTATCAACATTCCGGCGGAAGCGGGATCGTCCAGTAAAACGCTGGGCGATCCCCTTCTTGATCGGGCGGTTGTGCTTTATGCAAAGGCGGAATTCGGCTTCAATGACGACGCGGAGCGTTACCGCAACGCATACGATTATTTGAAGTGCGCCTTGTCGCTGACCGCTGATTACGCCGAAGAAAGCGAGGGCAAATAAATGAGATGGGGCGAACAAATAACATTGATCGCCTTGTCTGAACCTTCGCCGCGCACGAACGAACACGGCTTCCCCGTCGCCCGCACAGAAACCGCAACAACGGTTTTCGCTGACAAGAAATCCGTGGGCTTTTCGGAGTTCTACAAGGCGCAACAGGCGGGCTATACGACGGAATTAAAATTCGACGTGCATTCCTTCGAGTATGAGGAACAGCAGATCGTGGAATATCCCGTTTCGAGCGGGAAACGGTATCGCGTCCTTCGGACGTACACGCACGGGAACGGAGAATTTACAGAGTTGACGCTGGTTAATCTTCCGGAAGCGGAAGGGGGCGGCAACAATGGCGAAGTTTAACGTTGTCGGGCTGGACGACGTACAAGAAGCAATGCTTCGGCAAGACGCGATCGTTGAAGAAGCCGTGCCGGAAATGCTCAAAGCGGGTGGCGCAGTAATGCAGAAGGCACAGCAAGAAGAGATCAAGACAAGGTTCAACAGCAGACGAAGCACGGGGGCGCTTCTTGCGTCCATCAAAGTATCCGCCGTGAAAGAGATTGACGGCGGAAAACGGGTTGAAATCTATCCGAACGGAAAGGACAAGCACGGAGTACGCAACGCGGAAAAAGGCTTCGTCCTTAATTACGGGCGTTCAAATATGCCCGCGCGCCCGTGGTTCACGGCGGCGAATGAAAAGGCGGCGGACGACGTTGTTTCGGAAATGCGCCGCGTATGGGAGGAAAAGCAAAATGAAGAACGTTGACAGCTTGTTAAAAGCGGAGCTTGAAAAGCTGGGCGTTCCCGTCGAACGCCTTAAATACGGCGGGAAGGCGGCTTGCTTTATCGTCTATCAGCTTGTCGTGGGGCGCGACACGTTCTTTTCAGACGATGAAGAGGGCGCGCAGGAATTCACGTATCAAGTACACGTCTATTCAAAAACGGATTACATCGACATTCTTCAACGCTTGAAAACAGCATTGAAGGCGGCGGGGTTCTACGCGATCACGATAGACGCGGAAACATACGAACAGGACACGGGATATTACCACGTTCCCGTTGAAATCAAGTATATGGAGGTATGACACATGGCAACAATCGGTTTGCGCGATCTTTACCGCGCACCCATCACGATCGGCACGTCCGGCGCGGAGGAATACGGAACGCCCGTGCGTATGGCGAAAGCTATTTCGGCGGAGCTTTCCGTTGAAGTCGCCGAAGCGATCCTTTACGCCGACGACGGCGCGGACGAAGTTGTAAAAGAATTCGTATCCGGAGAAATCACGCTGAACGTGAACGATCTTCTTCCGGCTGATCTTGCCGCCCTGCTTGGACAGAAGCAGGACACGGACAAGGTTGTTTACGGTTCTGACAGCGACGAAGCGCCCTATACCGCAATCGGCTTCCGCGCGAAGAAGGCGGGCGGAACGTACAAGTACATTTGGCTTTACAAGGTCAAATTCGCGATCCCCGATGAAAACTACACCACGAAGGGCGACAGTATCGAATTTACTACGCCGGAGATCGTCGGACAGTTTATCAAGCGTTCCGATGGATTGTGGAAGGCTGAACACGTCGCAGAGCCTACGAACAGCGTGGCGACGGCTTGGTTCACTTCCGTTCGTGAGCCTAACAACGCGGGCAGTTAATCGAATATCGAAAGGAGGAACGGCGGGAAGTCTGAAAAGGCTTCCCGCCTTATTCTGCTATGAGCGCAATTAAAGACGGACGTTTCCCGATCATGCTGGACAAGGAAAGACACCTTCTTTTCAGTCTGAACGCGATCGACGAAATGCAAGACAAATTCGGCGGCTTCGATCGCCTTGATACCGTGCTTTCCGGCAAGGACAGCATTAAAAATCTTCGCTGGCTTCTGACCGTGCTTTTGAATGAGGGCGCGGCGGACGACGAAGAACCGCTTACCGAAAAACAGGTGGGCAAGCTCATTCATACGGGCAATTTCGCCGACGTGAAAGCGGCGATCTTCAAATCCTTTTCTATGGGCAACAACGGAACGCCCGAACCGCCAGAACCGCCCGAACGGGACGAAGAGGAAGAGGACGACGAAGAGGACATCGAAAAAAACGCAACAGCGGGCAAGGAATAATCGACCTTGCCCGCCTTCTTTATATCGGCGTAACGCTTCTTCGCTGGAGCGAAGCCGAAGTATGGCGCATGACACCGTATAAAATTTTGACGCTTTTCAAAATTCATCGTGAATTCAATCCGGATCGTTTCAAGCCCGTTCCGAAAGAAGTTGATATTGACGACGTGCTGGGAGGGATATAAATGGCGAAAGAAGAGCAGATCAAAACATCAATCGACCTTACAGGCGAAAAAGAGTATCGCGCCGCTTGCACTAACATAAATTCTTCCCTTCGCGAAATCGGATCGGAAATGAAGCTGACAACGGCGGAATTCGCCGACAACGCAGACAGCGTGGAAGCGCTGACCGCAAAACAGAAGCTATTACAAAAGCAGTTCGACGAACAGGCGAAGAAAGCAGAAGCGGCGGAAAAGGCATTGAAGAAAATGCGCGATAACGGTATCGAACCGACAAATCCCGCATATCAGAAAATGCAAACAAATCTGAACAACACCAAAGCCGACATGGTGAAAATTCAAAAGGAAATCGACGACACTTCTAAAAAGCTGAAAAGCTCAAAGGTGGATTGGGAGAGCGTCGGCGAAACCGTCGGCAAAGCAGGAAAGGCGATCGGCGCAGCTTGCGCGGCTATGGGTGCGGCGATTGCGGCGGCGGGTGCGGCATTCTTCGGGCTTGCCGAAGAAACACGCGAAGCCCGCGAAAACATGGGTAAACTTGAAACCAGCTTCACGACGGCGGGACATTCGGCAGAGGACGCGAAAAACACCTATACGGAGTTGTACGGCGTTCTTGGCGACGACGGACAGGCAACGGAAGCCGCCGCGCACCTTGCGAAGCTGACTACGAACGAAAAAGAGCTTTCGGACTGGACAAACATTTGCACGGGCGTTTACGCGACATTCGGCGACAGCTTGCCGATTGAAGGCTTGACCGAAGCCGCGAACGAAACGGCAAAGACGGGATCAATCACGGGCAATCTTGCCGACGCGCTGAATTGGGCGGGCGTTTCCGAAGATGATTTTCAAGCCAGCCTTGACGCTTGCACATCGGAGCAGGAGCGGCAAGCCCTTATCACGTCCACGTTGAACAGGCTTTATTCCGAAGCGGCGGACAAGTACAGAGAGGTAAACGGCGACATTATCGACGCGCAGAAGGCAACAGCAAATCTGAACAGCGCTATGGCGGCGCTGGGCGCGATTGCTGAACCGATCATTACAAAGCTGAAACAGCTTGCGGCGGAGCTTTTGCAGGAGATAACGCCGTTCGTCGAGCTTATCGGAAAAGGCTTGACGGGTGCGCTTTCCGGAGCGGAGAGCGCGGCGGCGGACTTCACAGACGGCTTGCTGGGTATGGTTACGTTCGCAATCGAAAAGCTAACGGAAATGTTACCGACCTTCCTTGAATTCGCGGTGAAGATGATCGCGAATATTGCAACGGGCATAGCTCAATCGTTGCCGACGCTTGTTCCTTCGTTGGTTCAGCTTGTAACGGACATCGTGCAAGTTCTGATCGACAATATCCCGTTGCTGATTGACGCGGCTTTACAGCTTGTAACAGGGCTGGCGGAAGGCATTATAAACGCAATCCCCGTTCTTGTTGCGGCGCTCCCGCAGTTGATAACCAGCTTGATCGACGGTTTGCTTTCCGCAATCCCGCAGATCATTCAAGCGGGTATCGACCTTCTGACGGCGTTAATTACCGCCCTTCCGGAGATCATCACAACGATTGTTGAAGCGATCCCGCAGATCATTGAAGGCATTATAACGGCGCTTACGGAGAACATACCGCTTATCATTCAAGCGGGCATTGATCTTCTTGTCGCGCTCATACAGGCATTGCCGCAGATTATAACGACGATCGTTCAAGCGATCCCGCAAATCATAAGCGGCATTGTAAACGCGCTGATCGGCAACATCGACCAAATCATTATGGCGGGCGTTCAGCTTTTCGTGGCGCTCATTCAGAATTTGCCGACGATCATAGTTGAAATTGTGAAGGCAGTTCCGCAGATTGTTTCCGGCATTGTGCAAGCGTTCGCGTCGCTGGGCGGCGAAATGATAAACGCGGGCGCGAACCTTCTTCACGGCTTGTGGGAAGGTATCAGCGGCGCGGCTTCGTGGTTGTGGGAAAAGGTATCCGGCTGGGCTTCGTCCCTTGTTTCGGGTATCAAGGACTTCTTCGGCATACATTCCCCGTCAACGGTATTCGCTGAAATCGGCGGCAACATGGCGGACGGCGTGGGCGTAGGCTTCACCGACAACATGGGCGGCGTTGAAGGCGATATGACCGCCGCAATGGGCGGAGCGGGCGCGCTGACGGCGGCGGAAGCAGTAAACGCCGTGAACAACGGCATTATTGCGAACATTGAAGGCTTGTCCGGAGCGGTGAACGCGATCGTCGAGCGGGTTATTACCGGACTGACGGCGCAAGCTCAACGTTTCAATCAAGCCGGACAGGACTTCGACAAGAACATAGCTTCCGGCATGGTGGCGGGTATCGTGCAGATCACGCAGAAAGTACCGCAGATCGCGCAAAGCATTATTACCGCATTCACGGCACAACATCAAAAGTTCGTAACCGAAGGAACGAACATCGACAAGAGCATAGCGCAAGGCATGATCGCGGGTATCCCGCAGATCACGGGCAAGGTTGCACAAATCATTCAGCCCATTATTACCGCCCTTCGCTCTTACGTATCGGAGTTCACGGCGGCGGGCGAAGAGATGGTGCGCGGCATTGGGCAGGGCTTTCAAAATATGTCCGGCTGGCTTGAAAGCCGCGTCCGCTCTATGATGAGGGATATTGTGGCGGCGGTTGAAGAGGAAATGGACATCAATTCCCCGTCGAAGGTTTTTGCCCGTATCGGTTCGTACATGGCGCAGGGCTTGGGCGAAGGCTTCGCCCGCGAAATGCGCGACGTTGAAAGTTCGATCCGGCGCGAAACGTCGAACGCCGTTCCGGAATTCCGTTCCGGAGAGGGACGCGACACGCGCGGCGGCGGTACGCCTTCCGTTGAAGTCGTGCAAAACATCTATGCGAACGAAACGAGCTACGCCGAACAGCAAAGACAGGCGGCGCGGCAGTTCCGGCAGATTGCGCGGGAGGTTATGGCATGAGGACACAAGAAAAATTGATCTACACGAACGAGCGCGGGGAAAGCATAGAGTTTTCCCCCGCTTCTTCGTATCACGTAAACTTCAAGGACGTTACCGGACTTTCCGACGTGCGGAACGCTATTTACAGCACCAACAGCATGGGGCAGGACGGCGACACATACTTGGGCTATCGGATCGAAAGCCGCGATATTGACATCGTGGGATACATCAAGGAGCGGGACAAGCAAGCGGCGCAGAACCTACGCCGGAAGCTGAACCGCATATTAAATCCGCAGTACGAAGCAACGTTGACGTATGTTTTCGGCGACTTCCGGCGGGTGATCGGGTGCAAGATCGACGACGCGCCGATTTTCAAGCGAAAGCCGATCTTCGAGCAATTCACGGTTAGCTTGTCTTGCCTTAATCCCTTTTGGAGAGAGGAAACGGAAACGCGCGAGGACATAGCAACGTGGATCGGCGGCTTTGAATTCCCCGTTCCGGACGGGCTGGAGCTTTACGACGGCTGGGAAATCGGCTATCGCCAGCCGTCGCTGATTGTGAACGTCTACAATTCCGGCGACGTGAAAAGCGGTATCCGGATCGAGTTCCGCGCGATCGGCGCGGTTACAAATCCCGTATTGCTGAACGTCGATACACGGGAGTTTATCAAGCTGAATATTTCGCTTGTAGCGGGCGACGTTTTAACCGTTTCCACGGGCTACGGTGAAAAAGCCGTGAAGCTGAACCGTGGCGGCACAATTACAGACGCGTTCCGCTATCTCGACGTTGATAGTTCGTATTTGCAGATCGCCGTGGGCGACAATCTCTTCCGTTATTCAGCGGACGCGAACGCCGAAAATCTCGAAGTTTCGATCTATCACAATAACTTGTATTTGGGGGTGTAGCGCGGTGGAATTATACGTTTATAGCCGCGATATGACACTTCAAGGGATCGTCGAAAAGATTTCGTCCTTGATATGGACGCGGCGTTATTGGAGTTGCGGCGAATTCAAGTTGCTTGTTCCCTTCACGGAGGAACACGCCCGCTTGCTGGTGAAGGAAAATATCATCATCAAGCGCGGCGGCAACGAAGCGGCGGAAATCCGCTATATTCACATCACGAAGAATTCACAGGGCATGGAGGAAATAGAGGTTCAAGGCAAGTTCCTTCTTTCGTGGATCGGCAAGCGCATTTTGACAACGCAGATCATCACGAAGGACACGACACAGAACATTCTATACGCCATTGTGAAGCAGACTTGCACGAACGCAGGAGCGGCGCGCAATATCCCGAATTTCAGCATATCCACGACCGACGCAGACACCGGAAGCGGGCAGATCGACTATACTTCGGAGCAGTACGCGAACGCCCAGCTTGCGGCGGAAACGGCGGCGAAGGCGGCGAAGCTGGGTATTCGGGTTCTGACAAATGCCCGCACGGGCAAGCATACCTTTTCCGTTTACGAAGGGCGCGATCTTACGGCGGGCAATACCGCAGGGAACGCGCCTTGTATCTTTTCGCAGGAGTTCGACAACATCGTTGAACAGGAATACACGAACAGCGTTGAAAACCTTAAAACAACGGCTTACGTCGGCGGAGAGGAAAAGGAAGGCGTAACGCGGAAGGTTGCCGAAGTCGGCGGCAGTTCGACGGGGCTTTCCCGCGACGAAGTTTTCATCAATGCAACGGACATCGTGCAGGAATACGAAAACGAGAGCGGGCAGACCGTAACGCTTACCAACGCGCAATATTTAGCGCTTCTTTCCGCGCGCGGCGTTGAAGAGCTGGAGCAATACGCGGAAACGCTTGCTTTCGGATCGAAGATCAACACGAACGCGAATTTGAAGTACGGCACGGACTACGATTTGGGCGATCGGGTAACGTGTATCAATAAGCGCTGGAACGTCCGCATTGACGTTCGCATAACGGAGATCGCGGAAACCTACGAAACCAGCGGCGAAGAAATAGATATTACCTTCGGCGAGAGCTTGCCCGCGCTTCTGACACAAATTCGGCAGATTACGAAATAAAGGAGGGCTTCACAGCATGGAAAAATCAAGTTTCTTCAACAGCGTTTCGCACGATCGCACGTACAAAGCGGAGGATTGGGCGGAATACTTCGCTTCGTTCATCGGGAACGGCGTTTTCCCCGTCCCTTCGACGGGGCTTCAAGTCGTTGCAAACGACGGAATGAAGCTGAACGTTAAAACGGGCAAAGCGTGGATCAACGGTTACTTCTACTTCAACACGGGCGATCTTGCCGTCGAGCTTGACACGGCGGACGGACAGTTGAACCGCGTTGATCGCGTTGTCGTGCGCTGGGATTTGACAAACCGCGTTATGTCGGTGAAGGTCAAATCTTCTTCGTTCAGCGCGTCCCCTACCGCGCCCGCATTGCAGAGGGACGCGGACGTTTACGAGCTTGCGCTGGCGGACATCTACGTGGGCGCGGGCGTAACAGCTATCACACAAAGCAAGATCACGGATCAGCGCTTGAACACGTCGCTTTGCGGCGTTGTTGCCGCAGTCGTTCAGCAGATCGACACGGCGGCTTTTAACGCACAGCTTCAAGCGTGGTTCGCTGAATATCAATCCCTTTCGGCGGCGGAGTACAACACGCTTGTTTCGTATATGAATTCGCTGAAATTGCAGGGTAACACGCAGTACGAAGCGTTCGAGCAACACATGGCGGATTTTGAAACACAGGCGGCGGCGGACTTCAACGCATGGTTTAACGGCTTGCAAAACGTCCTTGACGATAACGCGGCAACAAATCTTCTGAACATCACGAACGCGCTTGACGCGCGCGTGGATATGCTGGAAGCGGTGCTTTTCAATGACATTACGACAAATCCGTTCTTGATCCTCTTCGATGATCTCGACGGCGTAACGTCTACGGGCATTTGGAACGAGAGTTTGCAGAGGATCGAATGCTGACGCGATACGCTTGCACGGCGGCGGAATTGTCGTGCGTGATCGGAAACATCTTCGCGGAGCTTTCCCCGCCATGCGCGGCTTGCGGCGCGGAGGTATTACAGATCACAGGAACAACGGTTACAGGGAACGCGGCAACGCTGACCGTTACCGAAGCGGGCTTCGATTTCGACGGGTGCGCCGACGATACCGCTATGATCGAGCGAATGCGGAAAGGACGGTGCATATATGCAAAGACCGGAGCGGGAGCGGAAAGAACCGACGGAATTCAACGTGATTGTGAAAGCGAAAGACCTTGTAAAGCACACCTTCACGATCACGAATTCGACGGAGCGCTACCCGAAGAAATACCGCTTCACGCTTGTAAACAGGATACAGGATAAAGCGGTGGACATTTACGAATGCGTCCTTGAAGCGAACGAATTAGACCTTCGGGACGCGCAGGAATACAGACAACGGCAGAAGCTACAAGCAAAGGCGCTGACCTATTGCAAGGAGCTTCTATTTTTCATAGAGCTTTCGCAGGAAATGGGCTTTATTTCTATGAGCAGTTGCGAATATTGGTCAAAACTTGCGCTTGAAGTGAAGTACATGACGACCGCGTGGAAGAAGCGGGACAAAACGAGGGCTTGAAAAACGTTCGGGGTACATCTTGAAACGCCTAATTCGTCGAACGCCCACAACGTCCGCAACGTCAATTCGGACGGCTCTTTGAACAACAACAACGCGTACAACGGCAACAGGGGCGTTCGCCCGCTTCGGTGGACTATGTGAACGAGTAGGCACAGCCGAAAGCAGAATACCACCATCAAAGGAAGGTGTATCCCGTCGCCGCTATCCACGGCGGGGACAAATACAGGATCGCCGATACCGGAGCATACCGCCTTCCGGCGGCTGGCAAAGGTTATAAACAGCGAGGATTTTTTATTATGACAGACTTTGAAAAGATACACAGTTTTGAAAGCCTATACAATGCCTACCGAAAGGCGCGGCAAGGCAAGAGGTGGAAAGGAGCGGCGGCAAAGTTTGAAGTTAATCTTCTTGAAGCGCTGAACCTATTAAGCGCGCAGATCAGAACGAAGCGCTATACCATGTCCCCGTATAACACGTTCGAGGTATACGAACCGAAGCGCCGCGTGGTTATGTCGAACAGCTACAAAGACAAGGTTGTTCAACATTCGCTTTGCGATAACGTGCTTGAACCGATTTTGACACGATCGTTCATTCGCGATAACTACGCGTCGCAGGTGGGGAAAGGTACGCATTACGGGTTAGACAGGCTTCAAGAGTTCATGCGGAGGTTTTACAGGGAGAACGGAATTGACGGCTGGATACTGAAAGGCGATATTTCAAAGTATTTCTATTCGATCCGGCACGACGTTTTGAAAGCCTTAATCCGCGAGAAGATAACCGATCCGGACGTTTTGTGGCTTGTCGATCTTATCATCGACAGCACCGAAGGCAACGTCGGAATACCGATCGGCAATCAAACTTCACAGCTTTTCGCCCTTCTCTACCTTGACGGGCTGGATCACTTCGTAAAGGAAAAGCTGGGTATCAAATATTACGGGCGCTATATGGACGACTTCTTTTTGATCCATCACGACAAAGCATATTTGCAGGAGTGCCGGAAGCAGATTGAAGCGTTCGTACAGGCGCGCGGGCTTTCGTTGAATGCGAAAACGAATATCTTTCCCTTGAAACACGGCGTTGATTTCTTGGGCTTTCATACATACTTGACCGAAAGCGGCGCGGTGATCCGCAAGGTGCGCCGCCGGAGCAAGAACAATATGAAGCGGAAGTTGAAGAAATTAGCCGCCCTTCACGCGGCGGGACGGATCGACGCAAAGACCGTTGAACAATCTTATCAAAGCTGGAGAGGACACGCCGAAAAGGGAAACAGTTATCACTTGATCCGGCGGACGGATCATTATTACAACAGTTTAATGAAACCAAAGGAGGCGGCACAATGTCAAAAACATTAGGCAGTTTGACGGTGGGCGCGAAGATTGAAGTTCCGGTTCTTTCGGCGTATCAATCGCGCTTCGGATCGAAGATCGTTTTCAAGATCGCCGACAAGAACCACAGCGGCTACCCGTCGAATTCCGTAACGCTGATTACGGAAAAAATCATTCAGTTAATGTGCTTCGACGCAAAGGAAGCAAGCAACAGCAACAGCGATCGGAAACAATACGGCAATAACCGCTATCAATATTCAAACATTCTGCAATGGCTGAACAGTAACGCGGCGGCGGGCGCATGGTACAGCGCAAAGCACAGCGCAGACGCGCCGCCCACAAACGCGAACGTATGGAACAATTACAACGAATACGACGCGTGGGCGGGCTTCCTTGCTATGCTTGATCCGAAGTTCGTTGCGGAGCTTCTGACAACAACGCAGACCGTCGCAAGAAATACCGTTACCGACGGCGGAAGCTATGAAACGGTAACGTCAAAAATGTTCCTTGCGTCCACCACAGAAGTGGGGCTTGCGAATGAAAACAATATCGCAGAAGGAACGCTTCTTGCGCTATTCAGCAACAACGCTTCCCGCGTCGCTTATCCTACGGCGCAATGCGTGAGCAATTCGGAGTACACGGACGCTAATTTCAGCACGTCAAAGGGCTGGTATTGGTGGCTTCGTACGCCTGATTCGTCGGTCGCCCACTACGTCCGCTACGGCTATTCGGACGGCTCTTTGCTCTACAACTTCGCGTACTACGGCAACTGGGGCGTTCGCCCGCTTTGTAATCTTAAATCTTCTATCTTGGTATCTGACAGCCCGAACAGCGACGGAAATTATACGGTAATCTACAATTCCGCGCCTTCCGCGCCGCCCAGCATTACCGCGCCCGCGACGTGTTACAGCAGACAGAACATCAACATTTCTTGCGCGGCGGCGACCGATCCGGACGGCGACGCGCTGACCTATTGTTTCGAGCGCTCATACAACAGCGGCGCGTGGACACAGGTTCAAGCGTCCGCAAGCAGGACGTTCACGGAAGCGGTATCGACCGCGTGGAACACGTTAAAATACCGTGTCCGCGCAAAGGACAGCTACGGCAATTATTCCGCATACACCACAAGCGGAGATATTGCCGTAATCCATAACCAGCCGCCCGTGATTTCCGGCAGTAACGCCGATCTTGGCACGAAGCGCGGGGATTTCACCTATCAATACAGCGTAACCGATCCGGACGGCGACACGGTGAACGTTGTTGAAAAGATCGACGGAAAGACAATCGCGACGAAGAACGCGATCACGCTGGGCGCGACGCAGACGCTTTCCGTTTCCGGAAACACCTTCACGGCGCTTACGAACGCAAAGCACACGATCACGATTACGGCGACCGACAGCGCGGGGAATAGCGCCGTCCGGACGCTGACGTTCACGAAGTCGATCGCGGGCTTCGTTATCACGCTTTCCGCGCCGCTGGAAGCCAACAGCCAGCCGACACGCGCGAATATCAAGGTAACGCGAGATATTCCGGCGGGCGGCACGTTCAAGGTTGAAGCGACGAACAATCCGTTTGACGCTTCCCCCGTTTGGGAGGATTGCACGAACGCGGTTGTTCAAGGCGTTGCACACGTTTTCACAAATAAGATCAACACGGCGGCACAGTACGGAATGAATATCCGCGTAACCGTCCAGCGCGGCGACGCGCTGACCGCTTGCTGGGTATCGGGGATCGGGGGGAATTTTGAATGAGCGTAATTCACAAGAAGAGCAACGGCGGAGCTTCCACCGAAATTGAAAAAGAGGTTCGGGAAGTCAAAGCGGCGGGAGAGCAAACCGCCGCTTTGCTTGCCCTATCCTTCAAAGCGCAGATCGTGCAGGATCGCGCCGCCGGAACGAACGTCATTTCCGACGCGGCGATCCTGCAATCGGCGGAAGTGATCGAATACGACGAATACGCCGACAATCACGCTTACAACACCGTCGGCGAAATCATCAAGCACAACGGGCGGTATTACGAGATCAAAGCGGCGCACACGTCGAACGCGGCGGCTTATCCCGTTGAAACCACCTTCGCGTACTATCGCTTGATCGAGCTTTCCGCGACCGGAACGCTTGACGATCCGATCCCGTATCCGGAAACCGCGGGGATCGTCGTAAATGTGGTTGAGGGGCTTTATTACAGCTACAAAGGCGCGGTATACCTTGCAAAAGCAGATATGCCGAATTGCGTTTATCCGCCGGACACGGCGGGCTTGTGGCAATGGGAAAAAGTAACCTAACGGGAAGGAGGATCAACGATGGACACTTTCACAACGGTTCTTTCCGTCTTTTCTACCGTATGCGCTATCGTGTTCGGCTATATCGCTTTTGTTCGTAACAGGGACAAGGACAAGGAAAGCAATGTGAAGCACGACGCGACCGTTTTAACCGAGATCGGATACATCAAGGCGAACACGGACGAAATCAAGGCGGAGCAGAAGGAACAGCGAAAGACGAATACGGAGTTCGTAACGCGCTTGACCGACGTTGAAGCGTCGGCGAAACAGGCACACAAGCGGCTTGACCACATCGAAAAACGAATGGATCAAGCAGAGTAACACCAGCGACGGCGGGGGCTTCCCCGCCGCTTCTTCATTGCAAAGGAGGGTTCAGCAATGAGCAATTACCCAGACTCTTCATCTTCTCTACGAGGAATGGGAGCA
>ENA-OPTA01001110-OPTA01001110.1-human-gut-metagenome-genome-assembly--contig:-NODE-1110-length-17009-cov-4.750855_pt1 | contig 17009 bp, 13 predicted proteins | sample MGYA00241813_ERZ501917 | MGnify/ENA primary metagenome ERZ501917 (study PRJEB25962, sample SAMEA2042408) | human gut metagenome | biome: human gut; feature: human-associated habitat; material: faeces...
TAGTGGCTCATGGTCTGGAGGAGCTGCCGCAGCGTGCCCTTGAAGTCCTTGGCGCGCTCGGTGGTCATGCGTCCGGGTCTTGGCATATCACACACCCTCCTTTTCCGTATTCAGTGGTTCAAGGTCCAGTTCCTTCTGGCTCAGCTGGCTGCGGGCGATCTCCTGATACTCCGGGCAGCTGGCCATGAGCTGGGCATGGGTGCCCTTGCCCACCAGACGGCCCTCGTCCAGCACCAGGATCTGGTTTGCGTGGAGCACGGTGGAGATGCGCTGTGCCACGATGATGACGGTGGCGTTGTCGGTCTGGGCCTTCAGGGCGCGGCGCAGGGCCACGTCGGTCTTGAAGTCCAGAGCCGAGAAACTGTCGTCGAACAGATAAATTTTGGGGTCCTTGGCAATGGCACGGGCGATGGACAGGCGCTGTTTCTGGCCGCCGGACACGTTGGAACCGCCCTGGGCGATGGGGCTTGCGTAGCCCTCCGGCTTTGCGTCGATGAACTCGGTGGCCTGTGCGATGGCAGCGGCCTTTTTCACGGCGGCGTCGGTGATGTGGTCCCCGCCGAACTTCAGGTTGCTGTCGATGGTGCCGCTGAACAGCACGCCCTTCTGGGGCACATAGCCCAGCAGGTCGTGCAGCTGTGCCTGGGGCATCTGGCGCACGTCGATGCCGTCCACGGTCACGCTGCCGCCGGTCACGTCGTAGAAGCGGGGGATCAGGTTGAGCAGGGTGCTCTTGCCGCAGCCGGTGGAGCCGATGATGGCAGTGGTCTCGCCGGGCTTTGCGGTAAAGCTGATGTGCTCCAGTGCGTCGCTGTCGGCACCGGGGAAGCGGAAGCTCACGTCGTGGAACTCCACCACGCCCTGCCAGTTCTTGTGCTCCTTTGCGGCCTTGGCGTCGGCTTCGTCCGGGTCGTGGATGGTGGCCTTGGTGCGGATGACCTCGTCGATGCGGTCTGCGGCCACACCGGCACGGGGCAGCATGACGGCCACCATGGCCAGCATCAGGAAGGACATGACGATCTGCATGGTGTAGGTGATGAAGGCGATCATCTCGCCCACCTGCATGGTGCCGTTGTCCATGGCCTTGCCACCGAACCAGACGATCAGCAGGCTGGTGCCGTTCATGATGAGGGTCATAAAGGGCATCATGGCAACCATGGCGCGGTTGGTGAACAGCTGGGTGCTCATCAGGTCTTTGTTGGCCTTGTCGAAGCGCTCCTCCTCAAACTTTTCACGGCTGAAGGCACGCACCGGCATGATGCCGGTCAGAATCTCGCGGCTGACGAGGTTCAACCGGTCCACCAGCTTCTGCATGATCTTGAACTTGGGCATGGCCACACTCATCAGGAAGAGGATGAGCAGCAGCAGAACGGCCACATCCAGCACGATGATCCAGGAAAGGCCGGTGCTGCTGTTCAGCACATGCAGCACGCCGCCAATGCCCAGAATGGGCGCATAGGCCACCATGCGCAGCAGCATGACGCAGACAAACTGCACCTGCTGGATGTCGTTGGTGGTGCGGGTGATGAGGGACGCGGTGGAGAAGTTTTCGATCTCCGCATGGGAGAAGTGGATGACGCTGGAGAAGGTCTCGCGGCGCAGGTCGCGGCCGATGGCGGCGGACACGCGGGAGGCCAGGAAGCCCACCGCGATGGACACGGCCACCATCAGCAGGGTCAGGGCCAGCATCTGGCCGCCTACCTTATATAAGTAGTGCATCTGCACATCGTGGGCAATGCCCTGGGCCTCGTATTCCAGCCCCACCAGCAGCAGAGCCTGGCTCTTCAGGTTCTCCACCACGGTGTCGTCCAGCTGGCCGATGGCACCGGTCAGCTGCTGCTGCACGGCGTCCCGGCTGAAGCCGGGCATCTGGCTCATGGCGGCAAACTGGCCGCACACGGTGTCCAGGTCCTCCGCCGTGGGGGCCACAGTCTCGGTTTCCGTGTCGGTATTGCGGTCGGCACCGGAGGCCTGCAGGTCCGCAAGGCCGGTCATGCCCATGCCGGTCTGCCCGGCGGGGGTGTTGGCTGCCTGGACGGCCGCCAGATACAGCACGATGTCCGGCGTGGTCACAGCATCTTCCAGCGCAGTGCGCTCGTCGGCGGTCAGGTCGGTGCGCAGGCGCAGCACATCGCCGTCGGCGGTGTAGGCGTTCTGGAAGGCAGCGGCGTCCTCCTCGCGCATCAGCAGCGAGAGGGCATCCAGCGTGCTCTGGCGCGCTGTGTCGGGCAGGGGGCTTTCGATGCCGCCCTGCTGGATGCCGGTGTCCACGATCTTGCTGGTGTAGTCCGGCAGCGACAGATCGCAGTACGCCTGCACGAACAGCAGTGCGAACACCACGAGGCAGACGGCCCAGTGACGGGCCAGCTGCTTAAAGATCTTTGTCATGGTTTGGTTCTCCCTTCGGTTTGGTGGTACGCGCAGCATTTTCCGCAAGAATGGCTTCCATCAGCGCGCCGCGCAGCGCTTCCATCTGGGCCAGCTGTTCCGGCTCCAGCCGGGCCATGACACTGGAAAAGTAGTCCCCAAGAGCAGCCTCGCACTGTCGGCAGGCCTCGTATCCCTTGGGCGTGAAACGCACCAGCGTCTTGCGGCGGTCGGCAGGGTCGGCAAAGCGTTCCACAAGGCCGTCCTGCTCCATCTGCCGCACCGTGCGGGAAATGGCAGGAAGCGGTTGATGAAGCTCCTGAACAAGATCGGAGATATAAACGGCACCGTCCTGTCCATGGAGCCGAATGCAGCCCAGCAGCCCTTCCAGCATGGGAAAGTGGCACTTGGGGCAGTCGGCCAAAGCGGCCTTCATGCCGGCCTTGGATGCTTTGCTCAGCCGGTGGATGTAGCGGCAAAGCCCACGGAAACTCAACGTGGATTCCTCAGACACGCGATCCCTCCTCTCAAAAATTGCTTAACAGCTGTTAACTGTTAACGCTTGATAATAATAGGCTTTTGCAGGCCGGATTGCAACCCCCTGCAGGGATTGTTTCACAAAAGTTCACAAACGTTTGTGTCCCGCATACACATAAAGCAAAGGGGGCATCGGGCATGGAACAGCGTTTGTGGATGATCCTGCAATTGTTCGGCGGGGCGGCACTTTTCTTATATAGCATGGATACCCTCACGGACGCTTTGCAGCAGGCGGCGGGGGACACCCTGCGGCAGGCCCTTGCCCGGCTCACGGCCCACCCGCTGGCCGGGGTGCTCACGGGGGCGGCGGTCACGGCGGTGGTGCAGAGCAGCTCGGCGGTCACGGTGCTGGTGCTGGGCCTTGTGGGGGCCGGGCTGCTGACCCTGCAGCGGGCCGTGCCGGTGGTGTTCGGAGCCAACATCGGCACCACGGTCACCGCGCAATTGCTGGCCTTCCGGCTGGAGGATGCCCGGTATCTGCTGCTGGTGGCGGGGCTGCTGCTCTGGTTCGCGGGGCGCGGGCGTCTGCACGCAGCCGGGCAGGCGCTGTTTGCGTTCGGCCTGCTGTTTGAGGGCATCGCGGTCATGGCCGAGGCCATGGAGCCGTTGGCAGCGGGGCCGGTGTTCCGGCAGTGGATGGCCCAGGTGCGGCACCGCCCCGGCCTGGGCCTGCTGGCAGGGCTGGGCATGACCCTTGTGGTGCAGAGCAGCTCCGCCACCATTGCGGTGCTGCAGCAGGTGGCCGCCCGCCCCGGGCCGGGCGGCGGGTGCCTGCTGGGCCTTGCGGGAGCCATCCCGGTGCTGTTGGGGGACAACATCGGCACCACCGTCACGGCGGTGCTGGCATCGGTGGGGCAGAGCCGGGACGCCAAGCGTCTGGCGGCGGCCCACGCCCTGTTCAACCTGTCCGGGGCAGCGGTGTGCTGGCTGCTGCTGCCCCAGTTCACCGCGCTGGTGCGGCTGGTCTCGCCCCACGGGCCGGAGAGCGCCGTGCTGGCCCGGCAGATCGCCAACGCCCACACCCTGTTCAATCTGGGCTGCACGGTGCTGTGGCTGCCCCTGACCCCTTGCATGGTGCGCATCGTGTGCATTCTTTTGCCGGAAAAGCACGCCCCCTGAGTTGAAATGAACGCCCTAAAATGGTATAATTACAATGTATCGAACAAATTTTGTGACGCTTTTGTTGCACAGATGATAAACGGACCCTTCTGTGGGCCTGCAGCGGTGTGCGGCTGCCAGGGCACAGAGCGAACCAAGAGGACGTGTTTACTATGAAGGATATCATCAACGGGTTGATCGAGCGGTTCCGCAGGCAGCATGTACAGGCCCGGCGCTATGTGGCCATGATGCTGGTGCTGGCCCTGCTTACCACCCTGTTCGTCAACTGGCAGCTCCATGGGGTGGGCATCTCCATGACTGCCGACTACCACTGCGGCTACGAGGAGCACCAGCACACGGCGGCCTGCTACGAAAAAGTGCTCACCTGCGGTTACGAGGAGGGCGAGCCGGAAACGCCCGTCACCTCTTCGGACAGCAGCGCCGATCTGGTGTCCGCCTACAGCGCGGCCGAGCCGGAAGAGCTGGAAGAGCCGGTGCAGACCGAGCCGGAGACCATCTGGGTGCCCCATGAGCACACCGATGCCTGCTACGAGGAGCACCGGGTGCTGACCTGCTATCAGGAAGAGCACGAGCACACCGACGACTGCTTTGACGAGTACGGTGCGCTCATCTGCGGCGAGTTCGAGCATATCCACGACGACAGCTGCTACACCACCGAGTATGAGCTGGTGTGCGGCCTGGACGAAGGCGAACTGGTGGAGGAGCCCAACCCCGCCTATCAGGAAATGCCTGCCAGCCGCCCCGTGGTGGACCTGCCCACTGAGCCGGCCGAGACCACCCCGGACGAGCCGGTGCTGCATCACCACACCGACGCCTGCTACACCGAGGAGCTGGTGTGCACCATCCCGGAGCACCACCACACCGTGGAGTGCCTGGCCGATACCCAGGCCGACGTGGAGACTGCCGAGGAATGGCAGGCCGCGGCCAACGTGGCCCTGAACGGCAACTGGGCCGAGGACCTGCTCACCGTGGCAAAGTCCCAGCTGGACTACCAGCAGAGCGACAAGAACTTCAAGCTGGATGTGGAGGACCAGCAGGTGCTGCGCGGCTACTCCCGCTATGGTGCCTGGTACGGCAACCCCTACGGCGCCTGGGACGTGATGTTCCTGTCCTACTGCCTGCACTTTGCGGGTGTGCCCCAGACGGTGGTGCCCCAGCGTGCGGGCGTGATGGCCCTGCACAGTGACCTGCGCGGCTCCCAGTGGCTCACCGACGCCGACGGCTCCACCGCAAGGCCCGGCGATATCGTCATCTACAACACCCTCACCACCGAGCAGGTGGCCGTGGACGAGAGCTCCTATGGCATCGCCCTGCTGGACCTGGACGAGGACCCCGACACCGCCGCCCAGCTCACGGCTCCCGAGCCGCAGGTGGACACCCGCACCGTGACCACCGAGACGGTGGGCGTCGTGTCCGCCGTGGACCCCGACGCCGGGACCCTGACCGTGATCTCCGGCAACGTGGACGGCAAGGTGGCCGAGGTGCCCGCTGCCATGTCCGACGTGACCAGTGTCATCTCGGTGACCGGCGCCTATGCCGCCGAGACCACCGCTGCGGCTCCGGAGGACCCGGACTCGGCAGGCTCCCAGGAGGAGCTGGACGGCAGCTATGCGCTGCTGGAAGATGAGGATGGCTTTGGTGCCACCGTGGACTGGGTGGGTGACGCCGACCCCTGCGGCATCGCCCTGCTGGCTGCCGGGGACGACCATGATCTGAAGACCTGGATCACGGATGTCAATTATGAAAAGACGACCGACGGGAAAACATGGACGTCTATCGGCGCGGGCAGCGTGACCGTGGACAGCGGCACCCGCGTCCGCGTGAACCTGAAGTATACCGTGAATGCCGGTGTGCTGACGCCCACCCACAATACCCTGACCTACCAGCTGCCCAAAGGCCTGCCCATGCCGGATGTGACGACGGGCAACATCGTGGATGAGTCCGACAAGGACGAGGCCGGCAATGCAAAGGTCGTGGGCAGCTTCACCGTTGACACCGACGGTACTGTGACCCTGACCTTTACGGACGAAAAGTTCATCGGCACCAACGACAAGCCCGGCCTGGAATTCATCGGTACCTTCAAGGCCGCCGTTACGGCGAGCGCCGACAACTTTGAGGACGAGAAGGAGATCAAATTCAAGGACGACTGCATCCTGACCATCAAGAAGAAAACGGCAGATATAAAGATCAGCAAAGGGAGTGGGTCTCCGCTGATTACGAACCGTAAGGACGGCACCTTTGTAAATAATTACAAGGTGACGGTGGAGACCACCAACGGCACCAAAGACCCGGTGATCCTTACGGATACCCTGAACACGAATAGGAATGGCGAAAACCGTAGCGACTACCTGAAGGGCGGCACATACCTGACAAATAGCTTTAAACTCTGCAAGGTGGATGCCTCGGGCAAAGAAACAGAGATTTCCTTCCCTTTGTATGAGCTGAAAACCGACGGCAACGGCAACCCCCAGGTGGTCCTTGCTCCGCTGCCTGCATTGGAGGCCGGAGAGAAGTACATCTGGAACTACGACGTTCAGCGGAACTATGCGGACTTTGACAAGATGCCCAACGGCGTCGCTATCATCAACAACACGGCGAAAGCCGAGGCAGGGCGCAATGTAAAAGATGCGGTTGACGCATGGTACACATGTAAAACCTCTCGCATTGAGAAGAAAGGCGAGTACGACCCCAAAACAGGCCGCATCCAGTGGACGATCACTGTAAAGGTACCCCATTCTTTCCTGGGGTCCTATCTCCTGCAGGGCTGCAAGATCACAGATGACTTGCCAGACGGTGTGAAAATCGTAGGGGATGTAAAGGTAGGCAACGATACGATATCGGCAGAGAATTTTCTGCAAAACGGCTATACCATCCCGGCGGGTTATGATGGAACAGAGCTGAAGATCACCTTTGAGACCACCACCCCCATCGGCGGCGGCTCGGTGACCAACAAGGCACAGATCCTGACCAAGAGCAACCATACCTTTGAGGCCTCGGATACTGTGAACATCGGGAAGGGCGATTGGAGCCTGAGCAAATCCATTGCCACCAGGGGCGAGACGCCCACCTGGAACCTCTCGGCCACCAACAAGGCCGGTGAAGCGGAGTTTACCCTGTGGGATGTGCTGGCCGACGCTAAGAACGACCAAGGCGAGACAAAAGAGGACACCCACTATGCCATTGCAAAAGAGCTGGATGACGCCATCAAGGCCAATCTGACCCTGACCATGCACGACAACACGAGGCTGACCTATGCGGAGGCTGTCGCGGCGGGCAACACCATCAAGATGACCTATTATGCACAGAAAAACGGTACCGAGGAGGTGGACGCAAATAACTCGTCCACCCGTGTGCGCAGCTTCAGCATCCATGTGAAAGCCGGGGACGGCCAGAACCCCGTGCGCAGCATCTCGGTGACCGGCATCCCCACCCACGAGGAGCGCGACGACGTGCCCACCGGTGAGGTGTGGACCTACCAGAACTTCATGAAGATCGACGGTGTCTCCGGCAATGCTTCGGCAAAGGACACCTACCGCAGCTACAAGAAGTTTGAAAAGGGTGTGGCCGCAACGAGCAGCGGCAACGAGACCGGTTATCTGACCGGCAGCAACACCTTTGAAAAGAACGACCTCGGCGGCCACAAGCTGCGCTACCAGCTGGTACTGCAGACCGATCAGGACGATGCGGATGCCATCGAAGTCACCGATATCCTGCCGGAAAATGTGGACTTCGCAATCAACAGCGTGCAGATCTCGCTGGACGAGGACGCCTTTGTAAAGCCTGATAAGCTGACCACGGCCACGGCCACGGCAGCCTATGACCCGGCCACGCGGCAGCTTACCGTCAATATCAAGGACTATAACCCGGATGCCAACAAGCCGCACCGCATCCGCATCCGGTACGAGGTGGATGTGGGAACAGATACGCAGTTTGCGTGGAAGAACCCCTCGGTGGGCAAGCTGACCTACACCAACACCGCCACTTGGGGCGAGCTGACCGAGACCACCACCACCACCGTCACCCGCGATGTGGAGCAGGTGAAAAAGACCGGCTGGCAGGACACCGGCAACGACCGGAAGCTGCACTATCAGGTGGTCATCAACCCGGCCCACGAGGATCTGTCGGCCGGGCAGACCAGAGCGGAGAAGATCGAGCTGTGGGATAACATCAGCACCACCAATGGTGCCATCGCCACCGGCGATGTCAACTCGGTCAAGTTGTATTTTTACAATTACGACGAAACAGCCGGCGTGACCACCGGCACAGAGGTGCCGCGCAACATGTACCGCATCCTGGAAGCGGACAAGAACGGCTGGCTCCATATGGAGATCCCCAATATGGCGGCCCTGATCCTTGTGTATGACTGCAATGTGAAGGATGGCAGTGCTGCCGCCAGCTACCAGGTGAGCAACACCGTGACCCTGAGCAACGGCAGCAAATCCAGCGACAGCGGCATCACCTACCAGGTCAAGGCGGATGCAACGGCCACCACCGCACAGTTCGTGCTGCGCAAGAAGGACAGCTACTCCGGCGTGTCGCTGAAGGGCGCGGAGTTCACCATTTACCAGTACGATACGGTAAGCGGGCAGTTCGTCCCGTGGACCGGCAACGGCACTGGCACCCTGACCACGGACGAAAACGGTCAGGCCAGTCTGGCTGTGCTGGATAGTGAGACTGCAAGCTGCCTGAAACCGGACGTGCTGTATAAGCTCGTGGAGACCAAAGCACCCACGGACTATCAGCTGGATGCCACCCCGCACTACCTGCTGTTCCGCAAGAACGCCAGCGCGGAGAACGAGCAGCAGGCCTTTGCAAATGCCACAGGCGTGGCTGAAGGCACCACCATCTTGACCGTGAATGACGAGACGGTGGACCTGAACAGCAATGTGCAGGTGGGCAGCGATGCCGGCACCACGACCGCCGAATACAGCAACGTGTACAGCAAGCTGACCGTCAGCAAGCTCTGGCTGGACCAGGATACCAAACAGCCGGTGAAACCGGCGGTGGACAGCATCCACATCAAGGTCTGGCGGTACACCGATGACCCCGCAAACAACAAAACGCTGTTTGACGAAGCCGACCTGAACGCAGACAACCACTGGACTGCTACCTGGTCCGGCGTGAAACTGCCCCTGACGGACCCTGTCAGCGGCAATGCGTACCACTACCTGGTGGAGGAAGAGACCACCGGCAACTGGAACGTGTACATTGACAACAATGGAGTCCAGACCGGCAATATCACGGTGCAGAACTACGTCTACACCGGCTACGAGCTGCCGTCCACCGGCGGCATGGGCACGGCACCCTTCGGGGTGCTGGGCGGCGCACTGGCCGCTGCAGCAGCCCTGCTGCTGGTCCGCAAACGGAAACAGAACGAGGAGGAGTGAGCAGCCATGAAACAAAACAAAAACAACCGGTTTGCCGCTCTTCTGCTGGCGCTGTGCATGGCCGTGAGCTGTGCACTGCCCGCGCTGGCAGCCCCCGCGGCCAGCGCCAACATCGACCTGAGCCGCACCGGCAGCATGGACGTGACCCTGTACGACCACCAGAACGACGTCCCCCTGCGGGGCGGCGCACTCACCGTGTACAAGGTGGCGGACGTGGCCCGCACCAACGGCGACCTGCACTTTGTGTACACCGCCGACTTTACGGGCTGCGGCATCGCGCTGGGCGACCTGACGGACAGCACGCTGGCTTCCAGGCTGGAAGCCAAGCTGCCCGCCCGCGCCGCCGGCACCACCCATAAGATCAGCGAGCAGGGCATCGTCTCCTTTGACGCGCTGCCGCTGGGCCTGTACCTCGTGGTGCAGACCGAGAACTCCAAGGGCTACGAGGCCATCAATTCCTTCCTGGTGTCGCTGCCCATGGCGGACGAAAGCGGCTGGCTCTACACCGTGGACGCCACCCCCAAGGTGGGCGCGCCCACGCAGGAGGTGACCCCGCCCGAACCGGAAACTCCCAGCAAGCCTTCGGAACCGGACAAACCGTCCGAGCCGGACAAGCCCTCGGAACCGGACAAGCCCACCCAGCCCGGCACCCCGGATGAGCCGGACAACCCGGACATGCCGGTGGACCCCAACGACCCCAACCGCCCGGTGTCGCCCGGTACGCCGGATAACCCCGTGAACCCCGGCAACCCGGACAACCCCGTGGCCCCCGGCAACCCGGACAACCCGGTGGCTCCGGGCCACCCGGACGGCAATGCACTGCCCCAGAGCGGCCAGCTGAACTGGCCCATCCCGTTCATGGCCTGCAGCGGCGTGCTGCTGTTTGCCGTCGGCTGGGTGCTGGACCGGAAGGAGACGCTGGCATGAACACAAAGCAGAAGATCGGCCGCGCCTGCATGATCGTGGGCATCCTGCTCATTCTGGGCGCGCTGGCCCTGCTGGGCTATAACCAGTGGGACGCCAACCGCGCCGACAAGGCTTCACAGGACGCCCTGGGCAAGCTGGAAGAGACCCTGACCGAGACCATTGAGGACAAGACGAAGGACGAAGAGCCGGTGGTCCAGCCGGAGCTGGACCCGGAGCAGGAGATGACCGTCACCGACATCGACGGCTGGGGCTACATCGGCTACCTGTCCATCCCGTCCATCGGGCTGGAACTGCCCGTGATGAGCGAGTGGAGCTACGCGGGCCTCAAGGTGGCCCCGGGCCGCTACTCCGGCTCCACCTACGCTGACAACATGGTGGTCTGCGCCCACAACTACGCCAAGCACTTCAGCCCCATCAAGTGGCTGGCCCTGGGCAGCGAGGTGTACTTTACCGACATGGACGGCCAGCGCTGGAGCTATGAGGTGACCAACGTGGAGACCATCCAGCCCACGGATATCGACAAGATGATCACGGCCAGCGACGAGGACGCCTGGGACCTGACCCTGTTCACCTGCACCACCGGCGGCCGCGCCCGCTGCGCCGTGCGCTGCACCCGCACCGGTTACCCGGTCTTGGAGACCAGCGCGGCAGGGCGGATCACAGAGTAAGCAGGACGATTTGGAATTGCCTCCGCTTTGCTCTGGCAATATCAGCGGAAAATTATTTTTAAAGATATGCAATCCCGGAAAATCTGCGGATTTTCCGGGATTGTTTTTTCACGGATGGGCGTTAAGGAAAGTGGCCTGTTCTCTGGAAGGCAAACGATTTAGAATGCCCTCCGCTTTGCTCTGGGCATAAATAGCAGAAAAATTATTTTAGATTTGGCAAATCCGGCAGGGCTGCGGCCCCGCCGGATTTGCTTTTTCACGGGAGGGGTCGCAGAGGGGAGCAGCATCCATCCCCTCCAAAAGACATTCTTTTGCCGCTTTCAAAAACAAGGTTCTGCACCGGTTTTTGGTTTTATTTTTCGTTTTGTGAAGCGGGTTCAACTTTTCGTTTGTTTTTTTGAAACATTTTCTGCTTTTCCGCTCTTGTAAATCCCCCGGCAAAGCTCTATAATAATAAAGCGTAAGCAGTCTGCACTGCGGACTGCCGGTGTAAGAGTGGAAATCCGGGGCCGCCCGGAGCCGGTGACGGTTCCCTGCACGCATTGCGGCGGGCAGAGCGGCCTCGTCTTTTTCAAAATTTATAGAGTAATTGGGAAAAAGGAGTATTCTACTATGCTGACGAATGAATACCTGAAGCGCGTGTACGACGGCCTGGCAAAGCGCAATGCCAACGAGCCGGAATTCCTGCAGGCTGTGCGTGAGGTGCTGGAGAGCATCCAGCCCGTGGTGGAAAAGCACCCCGAGTACGAGAAGGCCGCCCTCATCGAGCGTCTGGTGGAGCCCGAGCGCATCATCAGCTTCCGTGTGCCTTGGGTGGACGATGCCGGCAAGGTCCAGGTGAACCGCGGCTACCGCGTGCAGTTCAACAGCGCCATCGGCCCCTACAAGGGCGGCCTGCGCTTCCATCCCTCTGTCAACCAGGGCATCCTGAAGTTCCTGGGCTTTGAGCAGACCTTCAAGAACAGCCTGACCACCCTGCCCATGGGCGGCGGCAAGGGCGGCTCTGACTTCGACCCCCACGGCAAGAGCGACATGGAAGTCATGCGCTTCTGCCAGAGCTTCATGACCGAGCTGTACCGCCACATCGGCCAGTTCGTGGACTGCCCCGCCGGTGATATCGGTGTCGGCGGCCGTGAGGTCGGCTATCTGTTCGGCCAGTACAAGCGCCTGACCAACAGCTTCCAGGGCGGTATGCTCACCGGCAAGGGCCTGACCTTTGGTGGTTCTCTGGCTCGTACCCAGGCTACCGGCTACGGCCTGTGCTACTTCACCGCTGAGGCCCTGAAGTGCATGCGGAACGACAGCCTCCAGGGCAAGACCGTGGTCATCTCCGGCTCCGGCAACGTGGCCATCTACGCCTGCGAAAAGGCGACCCAGATGGGCGCCAAGGTGGTCACCATGTCCGACTCCAACGGCTACGTCTACGACCCCAACGGCATCGATCTGGCTTACGTCAAGGATCTGAAGGAAGTGCGCCGTGGCCGCATCAAGGAGTACGCCGAGACCCACGCCGGTGCTACCTATGTGGCTGATTGCACCCAGGTTTGGACTGTCCCCTGCGATATCGCCCTGCCCTGCGCTACCCAGAACGAGATCAACAAGGAGTCTGCCGAGGCTCTGGTAAAGGGCGGCTGCACCGTGGTCTGCGAGGGCGCTAACATGCCATCCGGAATGGTGTTACTGTCCATTTTCAGCAGGTAGATGCCTTACAGGAGTCCTGGCCATCCCTGAATATAGACGTTCTGGTCAGCAACCCTCCCTATATTACCGAGAAGGAACGGACAGACATGGAACGCAACGTACTCGACTGGGAGCCTGAGCTGGCACTTTTTGTTCCCGACAACGATCCGTTGCTTTTTTACCGGCATATTGCCCGGATCGGGCTCGATCTTCTGTCACCCTCCGGAACCCTTTATTATGAAATCAACCGTGCCTACGGTGCAGAGACGGTTTCCCTGTTGCAGCAACTGGGATATCATTCCGTGGAATTGCGCAAGGACCTCTCCGGCAACGACCGCATGGTGAAAGCTGTCAAGCCATGAAAGAATATACCGAAAACGAACTCAGAAACAAAGCAGAAGTCTATTGTCTGGCAGCAGAGCGCTGTCCGTCCGAAGTTGAAGCCAAACTGCAACAGTGGGGAGCTTCCCCGGAAACTTCCGCCCACATACTGGAACATCTGCAGAAAGAACGCTTTGTCGATACAGCACGCTTCTGCCGTGCCTTTGTCCGCGACAAATACCGCTTCAACCAATGGGGACGCATGAAAATCATTCAGGCACTCCGGATGAAACAGCTTTCCTCTGAAGCAATCACAGGCGGAATAGCAGAGATTGATGAAGAAGAATACCGGGCCATCCTGCAAAAGCTCTTGCAACAGAAAGCCAGGAGCATCTCCGCACGCAATGATTACGAGCGCAATGCCAAACTGATCCGCTTTGCCTGTGGCAAGGGATTTCTCATGGAAGAAATCCTTCCACTTCTCCCGCAGACAGACGGCAACGAATATCCCTGCGACCATGAAGCTATGGACTGACCTCCGGGAATTCTTCTTTCCCCGCATCTGCCCGATCTGCGGGAAAAAGCTTCTCCTCACAGAAGAGATTCTGTGTACCGGCTGCCTGACCGGACTGCCCTATACCCACATTCTGAACAGCCCCGGCAACGAAATGGAACGCAGCTTCTGGGGACGGTTTCCAATCCGGCGTGCCTCTTCACTCTGCTATTATGCCCGGGGAAGCAAAATCTCTTCCCTCCTGCATGACATGAAATACCACGGCGCACGGACGGCCTGCATCCGGATGGGGGAACTGCTGGCATCCGAACTCCATCCTTCCGGATTCTTCGAAGGGATAGACTGCCTGATCCCCGTTCCCCTCCACCCCAGGCGTCAGCGCACACGCGGCTACAACCAGAGCGAACTGCTGGCCCGAGGAATCTCTGCCTTTACCGGCATCCCCGTCTGCACGGATGCCCTGCACCGCATTCACCATAATCCGACCCAGACCCACAAGCACGGCTACGAACGGTGGCTCAACGCAGAAAACCTGTTTGCCCTGTCCGATAAAGCTTTGCCCGCCCTGCAGCACAAGCATATCATGCTGGTCGATGACGTACTGACCACCGGAGCAACCCTGACCGCCTGTGCCGACGTGCTGGTCTCCATCCCCGGCATACAAATCAGCCTGGTCACTCTGGCCTGGGCCAAAGGGCTCTGAAGGAGCTGTCAGGATCTTCATACAGCTTACCGCAAGATGATTCCGAAAAAATCCGCAGATAAATTTCATATTCCCGTTGGATTTCCATATTTTTGCAGAAATGTTTATCTATTAATTAAGTTATGAAAGCTTTGGAAAGATTATTCGCAGAAAAGTTGTTGAAGGTAAAGGCTGTAAAGATTCAGCCGGCAAACCCGTTCACCTGGGCATCTGGCTGGAAGTCTCCGATTTATTGTGATAATCGCAAGACCCTGTCTTATCCTGCACTCCGTAATTTCGTGAAGTTGGAAATTTGTCGCGTAATCCTCGAAAAATTCGGAGATGTAGATGCAATTGCAGGAGTAGCAACTGGCGCCATTGCTCAAGGTGCGTTGGTAGCTGAAGAATTGAACTTACCGTTTGTTTATGTTCGTTCAAGCCCAAAAGACCATGGTCTGGAAAACCTGATTGAAGGAGAATTGCGTCCGGGTATGAAAGTCGTTGTTATCGAAGACCTGATCTCTACCGGTGGAAGCAGCTTGAAAGCTGTAGAAGCCATCCGCAACAACGGATGCGAAGTAATCGGAATGATTGCATCCTTCACTTACGGTTTCGACGTATCCGTTGAAGCCTTCAAGAATACAAAGGTTGAACTGGTAACTCTGACCAACTACAATGCAGTGCTTGATGCAGCATTGAAGACCGACTACATTGCAGAAGAAGACATTCCTGTTTTGCAGGCCTGGAGAAAAGACCCTGCTCACTGGACTGGTAAATAAGTAAGTTAATAATAATTGTACCCGCACGGATTATGCGAACTTCACGGTTCTCGGCTGAAAGAACGTGACGGTTCCCGTAATCCGTGTTTTTTTAATCTAAGTATATGGCTTTAAAATTCGAAAGCAGCGTAAAGCACATTCCTGCCACTCAGGAACGCGTTTACAACAAGCTGTCCAACCTGGACAATCTGCAACCGATCCGTGAACGTCTGGCAGAAGTAAAAAATCAGCTGGACGGCAAAATAGAAGATCTTACATTCGACAACGACTCACTGACCATCAAGGTTCAGGGTATCAACCTGACCTTGCGCATTGTGGAACGTGAACCGATGAAATGCATCAAGTTCGAAGGAGACAAAACCCCGATCCCCCTGAACCTCTGGATACAGATTCTCCCCGTAACCGAAGAGGAAGCCAAAATAAAAGTAACCATCGGTGCTGATGTAAACATGTTCATGAAAGCCATGGTATCCAAACCCCTGCAGGAAGGTGCAGAGAAACTGGCAGACATGCTTACCAAGATACCTTATTAATCGTCAAACGTATAAACCAACAACAATGGCTCAGAAACTTTGGGAAAAGAATGTTCAGGTAAACGAAGAGATCGACCGTTTCACCGTAGGACGTGACCGCGAAATGGACCTTTACCTGGCCAAACACGATATTTTGGGCTCCATGGCCCACATTACCATGCTGGAAAGCATCGGCCTGCTGACCTCCGACGAACTGAAGGTACTGCTCGACGAGCTGAAAAACATTTATGCATCCGCTGAAAAAGGAGAGTTCGTCATCGAAGACGGAATCGAGGACGTACATTCACAGGTGGAACTGATGCTGACCCGCCGGCTGGGCGATGTCGGCAAGAAAATCCACAGCGGACGCTCACGCAACGACCAGGTTCTGGTGGACCTGAAACTGTTCACGCGTGCACAGCTGAAGAATCTTGCAGAATCAGTAGAAGAACTGTTCCGGGTGCTGATTGCACAAAGCAACCGCTACAAGGATGTCCTGATGCCGGGCTATACCCACCTGCAGATCGCCATGCCGTCTTCCTTCGGCCTGTGGTTCGGTGCATACGCCGAAAGCCTGGTGGACGATATGCTTTTCCTTCAGGCCGCTTACCGGATGTGCAACCGCAACCCTCTGGGATCGGCTGCCGGCTACGGCTCTTCATTCCCTCTGAACCGGGAAATGACAACCCGCCTGCTGGGATTCGATTCCATGAACTACAATGTTGTCTATGCCCAGATGGGACGCGGAAAAATGGAGCGCAACGTGGCATTTGCCATGGCTTCCATCGCAGGCACCCTCTCCAAAATGGCTTTCGACGCCTGCATGTTCAGCTGTCAGAACTTCGGATTTGTCAAACTCCCGGACGAATGTACCACCGGCTCCAGCATCATGCCGCATAAAAAAAACCCGGACGTATTCGAGCTGACCCGCGCCAAATGCAACAAGATCCAGGCTCTTCCGCAGCAGATCATGATGATTATGAACAACCTGCCGTCCGGTTATTTCCGCGACCTGCAGATCATCAAGGAAGTGTTCCTTCCGGCATTCCAGGAACTGGAAGACTGCCTGCACATGGCAACCTACATCATGGACAAGATCAAGATCAACGAACACATCTTGGACGATGACAAATATCTCTACATGTTCAGCGTGGAAGAAGTCAACCGTCTGGCAGCTGAAGGCATGCCTTTCCGTGATGCCTACAAGAAAGTGGGACTGGATATCGAAGCCGGAAAGTTCACACACAACAAAGAAGTGCACCACACCCACGAAGGAAGCATCGGCAACCTGTGTAACGACCGCATCACCGCCCTGATGGATGATGTGATCTCCGGATTCCATTTTGAAGTGGCCGAACGTGCGGAAAATGCACTTTTGGGACGTTAAAAACAAAATTTCTTAAAAGAAAACGGGGGAAATGTTTGGAACATATTACAAAACTCCCTACATTTGCACCCGTTAACGCGGAAATAGCTCAGTTGGTAGAGCATAACCTTGCCAAGGTTAGGGTCGCGA
>ENA-OPTA01001115-OPTA01001115.1-human-gut-metagenome-genome-assembly--contig:-NODE-1115-length-16945-cov-3.933748_pt1 | contig 16945 bp, 10 predicted proteins | sample MGYA00241813_ERZ501917 | MGnify/ENA primary metagenome ERZ501917 (study PRJEB25962, sample SAMEA2042408) | human gut metagenome | biome: human gut; feature: human-associated habitat; material: faeces...
CATCAAGCTGTACCATAGGACGCAGATCCGGCGGGATAACCGGGATTGCGGTCATGATCATCCATTCCGGACGGTTTCCTGATTCACGGAAGGACTCTACAACTTCCAGTCTCTTGATGATTCTGGCACGTTTCTGTCCTGTAGCGTCAACCAGTTCTGCTTTCAGCTCTGCAGCATCTTTTTCGAGGTCGATTGCTTTGAGCAGTTCCATGATAGACTCTGCACCCATTCCTACACGGAAGTTGTATCCGTATGCTTCACGCGCATCCTGATACTCCTTCTCTGTAAGAACCTGTTTGTACTGAAGTCCGGAGTCTGCCGGATCCAGTACAATATAGTTTGCAAAGTATAAAACCTTTTCCAATGTTCTCGGAGAAAGATCAAGGATCAGTCCCATTCTTGACGGGATTCCTTTGAAATACCAGATATGGGATACCGGAGCAGCAAGCTCAATGTGTCCCATACGTTCTCTTCTGACAGATGCTTTTGTAACTTCTACACCGCATCGGTCGCAGACAACACCTTTATAACGGATCTTTTTGTATTTACCACAATGGCACTCCCAGTCCTTACTTGGCCCGAAAATTTTCTCACAGAAAAGTCCGTCCTTCTCTGGTTTCAGAGTACGGTAGTTAATGGTTTCCGGTTTCAGTACCTCACCTCTGGACCATTCTCTGATCTTCTCAGGGGACGCCAGTCCGATCTTGATGGCATCGAAAGTCATTGGCTGATATGTTTCATTGGCGTTGGTTGTTTCTGCCATGTATTCTTTCCCCTTTCTTATTCCTCATCATCAAAGGACTCTTCAAACTCGATCATATCATCTTCGTCTTCCATGTCCTCATCTTCTTCTACATTGACAAGCTCTTCTCCGCTGAACTCCTGCTTGGTGTAGCCGTGTTTACCGAAGGACTCCTCATCTCTGCGTCCTCTGGAATCGCCCTCGATGACATGACGAAGATCAGTATCTCCGTAATCAGAGGTTTCCATAATGTGTACCTCTGATCCGTCCTCGCTGAGCACACGTACATCCAGACCAAGAGACTGAAGCTCTTTAAGAAGTACCTTAAAGGACTCAGGAATACCTGGCTCAGGAATGTTGTCACCTTTGATGATCGCTTCATAGGTCTTAACACGTCCGATCACATCATCAGACTTCACTGTCAGGATCTCCTGCAGTGTGTAGGAAGCACCATATGCCTCCAGTGCCCAAACCTCCATCTCTCCGAAACGCTGTCCACCGAACTGAGCTTTACCACCCAGAGGCTGCTGTGTTACTAATGAGTAAGGACCTGTAGAACGTGCATGAATCTTATCATCTACTAAGTGATGCAGCTTCAGATAATGCATGAATCCGATGGAAACTGGTGAATCGAATTCCTGTCCTGTACGTCCATCACGAAGCTGAACCTTACCTGTACGGTCGATTGGAACACCCTTCCATTCTTCTCTGTGGTCACGGTTATCCCAAAGATACTTCATAATATCATCGTTAACCTTGTCACCCCAGCGTTCTTCGAATTCCTCCCATGTCTTGTTCGCATAGTCATTCGCCATCTCAAGAGTATCCATGATATCGTTCTCATCTGCACCGTTAAATACTGGTGTTGCTACATTAAATCCAAGCACCTTAGATGCGAGACTTAAATGAAGCTCTAAGACCTGTCCGATATTCATTCGGGAAGGTACACCTAATGGGTTCAGTACGATATCGAGTGGACGGCCATTAGGAAGGAATGGCATATCCTCTACTGGAAGTACACGGGAAACTACACCCTTGTTACCATGACGGCCAGCCATCTTATCACCAACAGAAATCTTACGTTTCTGTGCAATGTAAACACGAACAGACTTGTTAACTGTTGGAGGCAGCTCGTCACCATTCTCCCTTGTAAATACCTTTGTATCCATAACAACACCGTAAGCGCCGTGTGGAACACGAAGGGAAGTATCACGAACTTCTCTTGCCTTTTCACCGAAAATAGCACGAAGAAGTCTTTCTTCAGCAGTAAGTTCTGTCTCTCCCTTAGGAGTCACCTTACCTACCAGAATATCTCCGGCATGAACTTCTGCACCGATACGGATGATACCATTCTCATCCAGATCTTTTAATACATCTTCACTAAGACCAGCAAGATCTCTTGTAATCTCTTCCTGTCCAAGCTTTGTATCTCTTGCCTCTGCTTCATATTCTTCAATATGAACAGATGTATATACGTCATTCTGTACAAGACGCTCACTTAAAAGTACGGCATCCTCGTAGTTATAACCTTCCCAGGTCATAAATCCGATTAATGGGTTCTTACCAAGAGCCATCTCGCCGCCGCATGTGGAAGCACCATCTGCAAGAATATCTCCTGCTTCAACATGGTCACCCTTATTTACGATAGGTCTCTGGTTCATACAGTTACCCTGGTTGCTTCGGGAGAACTTAATTACGTGGTAAGTATCACGGATTCCGTCTTCTCGTTTTACGATAATCTCTTTACTTGTTGAGTACTCAACTGTACCTGCATGATGTGCAATAATACATACACCTGAGTCGCGGGCAGCCTTAGCTTCCATACCAGTACCAACAACTGGAACTTCTGTCTTTAACAGTGGTACAGCCTGACGCTGCATGTTGGATCCCATCAGAGCACGGTTCGCATCATCGTTCTCAAGGAAAGGAATCATGGATGTAGCTACGGAGAATACCATCTTAGGAGATACGTCCATTAAGTCAATTCTTGACTTTCTAAATTCGGATGTTTCCTCTCTGTAACGACCGGAAACATTAGTGTGAATGAAGTGACCTTCTTCATCTAATGGTTCGTTCGCCTGCGCTACTGTGTAGTTATCTTCTTCATCAGCAGTAAGGTATACAACATCATCTGTTACAACTGGGTTCTGGGGGTCACTCTTATCTACCTTACGGTATGGAGCCTCAACAAAACCATATTCATTAATTCTTGCGTAAGTTGCAAGAGAGTTAATCAGACCGATGTTAGGACCCTCGGGAGTCTCTACAGGACACATTCTTCCGTAGTGGGAATAGTGTACATCTCGAACCTCGAATCCGGCACGATCTCTGGAAAGACCTCCAGGACCTAATGCGGAAAGACGTCTCTTATGAGTAAGCTCAGATAACGGATTATGCTGATCCATGAACTGAGATAACTGAGAACTTCCAAAGAATTCCTTAACAGCAGCAGTAACTGGTTTAATGTTAATTAATGTCTGTGGAGAAATGGACTCAATGTCCTGTGTTGTCATACGTTCTCTGACAACTCTCTCCAGACGGGATAAACCAATTCTGTACTGGTTCTGTAATAACTCACCAACGGCACGGATACGACGATTACCTAAGTGGTCGATATCATCATCGTTACCAACACCATACTCAAGATGGATATTGTAGTTAATAGAAGCTAAAATATCTTCTCTTGTAATGTGCTTTGGAATCAGCTCAGTGATATTCTTGCGAATCTGTGCTTTAATTTCATCTATATCATCATATTCTTCTAAGATTTTTTCAAGGGCTGGATAGTATACTAATTCAGTAACGCCAACTTCCTCTGGGTCAACATCAACAAAGCTTGTGATATCTACCATCATACTGGAAAGGACTTTTACTTCTTTCTCTTCTGTCTCAACGTAAACATAAGGAACTGCTGCGTTCTGAATAGCGTCAGCCTGTTCTTTTGTAAGTCTTACACCTGCTTCAAAAAGGATTTCTCCTGTGGAAGGATCAAGTACATCCTGTGCCAGTCTGTGTCCTGCAATACGATTGCGGAACATTAACTTCTTATTAAATTTATAACGTCCTACTTTTGCAAGGTCATAACGTCTTGCATCGAAGAACATACTGTTAATCAGGCTCTCTGCACTGTCAACTGATAAGGGTTCACCTGGGCGGATCTTCTCGTATAACTTCTTAAGACCTTCCTGGTAGTTTGTTGCTGTATCCTTTTCGAGAGTTTTTAAAATCTTAGGCTCTTCTCCGAATAATTCCTTAATTTCAGCATTGGTTCCAATGCCAAGAGCTCTGATAAGTACAGTAACAGGAACCTTTCTTGTACGGTCAACACGAACATAGAATACATCGTTGGAGTCTGTCTCGTATTCCAGCCATGCACCACGGTTAGGAATTACTGTACAAGAATATAACTTCTTACCAATCTTGTCGTGGCTGATCGCATAGTAAATACCTGGAGAACGAACTAACTGACTGACGATAACACGTTCCGCACCATTAATTACGAAAGTACCTGTTTCCGTCATCAATGGCAGGTCGCCCATAAAAATGTCGTGTTGTTTAAAATCATCTGTTTCCTTATTATGGAGACGAACTTTCACTTTTAAAGGAGCTGCATATGTTGCATCACGTTCTTTACACTCCTCGATTGAATACTTTCTATCCTCTCTGCAAAGCTGAAAGTCCACAAACTCCAGGCTGAGCTGTCCACTGTAATCCGTGATAGGCGAAATGTCCTCAAAAACCTCTTTTAATCCATCTGTAAGGAACCATTTGTAGGAATCTTTCTGGACTTCTATAAGATTCGGCATATCGAGAACATCTTTTTGTCTGGCATAGCTCATTCTGATGTTTTTGCTTCCCGGAATTCGCGTTGGACGCAGTCTATTCTTTTCCATCGATGTTTTCACCCCTTGAATAATCATAATGTTAAATCTTCTGGTTACTTTCCAATAGGCATACAGACCCATTGTGAATCAGTTTATTATCATAGCACATCTGTCAAGCCATGTCAACTAATTTTTTTCTCTTATTCTTGATTTTTTCCAGTTTTTTCACTTGTTAAACATGGGAGTAAAATTTCTTCCATATAATATGTATAAAATAGCGGCGAAAAAAGGGAGAAATTCGGCAACTTTTTTGATTTGACAAAATGGATAAGTGATTACTATTTGATTCATTAGGGGGAAACAAACGAAAAAAGAAATACTGCCATATCCCATCTCTCTCCCCAAATACTATTTCATCCATTCCTTCTGGAGCCAAAACACAGAAAATAAAAAGAATAGACCATAACAAATGTAATGTGAGAGCAAGTAAAAATGCCGAACAGGCATTTTCTACGCAGTGATATCTTTACAGTTGCGATGGTCTATTCTTTTTATTTTCGTCTGTTTCCTCTCAAAGAATCAAATAGTTATTTAACAAATTCCTTTACAGAAGCATATACGCCCTTGCCATCTAAGCCATATTTCTCAATAAGCTTAACTGCTGGGCCAGATTCTCCGTAAACATCGTTCACACCAATTCTCTTAACTGGTACTGGATATTTCTCGGAAAGTACTTCACATACTGCTCCGCCAAGTCCACCAATTACGGAATGTTCTTCTACTGTAACAACCTTACCTGTCTCTTTCGCTGCTTCTACAAGAAGATCTGAATCGATAGGTTTGATTGTGTGGATATTGATTACTTTAGCTTCGATTCCATCTTCAGCGAGCATATCTGCTGCTTCTAATGCGGAGCTTACGCAAAGACCAGTTGCTACGATTGTAACATCTTTTCCTTCTCTTAATACAACACCTTTGCCGATTTCAAATTTATAATCATCATTATCGTTAATTACAGGTACTGCAAGACGTCCAAATCTTAAGTATACAGGTCCGTCTAATTCATAAGCGGCACGTACTGCTGCTTTTGCTTCTACATCATCAGAAGGGTTGATGATTGTCATACCTGGGATAGTACGCATTAATGCGATATCTTCGTTACACTGATGTGTTGCTCCGTCTTCACCAACGGAAATACCTGCATGAGTAGCACCGATTTTTACATTAAGATGTGGATATCCAACAGAATTACGAATCTGCTCAAATGCACGTCCTGCTGCGAACATTGCAAATGTACTTGCGAAAGGAACCATTCCTGTTGTTGCGATTCCGGCTGCGATTCCAATCATATCGCATTCAGCGATACCACAGTCGATGTGACGTTCTGGGAAAACTTTTTTAAACATTCCAGTCTTAGTAGCTGCTGCAAGGTCAGCATCTAAAACTACAAGATTCTCATGTTCTTTTCCTAATTCAATTAACGCATTTCCATAGCTTTCTCTGGTAGCGATTTTCTTTACTTCTGACATAATGCTTCCTCCACTTTCTTTAAGTCTTCCATAGCTACAGCATACTGTTCATCATTAGGTGCAGTACCATGCCAGGATGCCTGATTCTCCATGAAGGAAACACCTTTACCTTTTACAGTCTTCATAACGATTGCTACTGGCATTCCTTTTACTTCTCTTGCTTCTTTAAATGCTGCATCTAACTGGTCGAAATCGTTACCATCTGCTACATTAATTACATGGAAGTTAAATGCTTCAAACTTCTTGTCGATTGGGTATGGAGAACATACATCTTCAATCTTACCATCAATCTGTAATCCGTTGTTATCTACGATTACTACTAAGTTGTCAAGCTTTCTTGCTCCTGCGAACATTGCAGCTTCCCAAACCTGTCCTTCCTGAATCTCACCATCTCCAAGAAGTGTGTAAACACGATAGGATTTATTTCTTAACTTAGCAGAAAGAGCCATACCTACTGCAGCGGAGATTCCCTGTCCAAGAGAACCTGATGACATATCAAGTCCTGGAGTGTGCTGCATACATGGATGTCCCTGAAGGTGGGAACCGATATGTCTTAATGTAACTAAGTCTTCTACTGGGAAATATCCCTTGTGAGCTAATGTTGCATATAATCCAGGTGCTGTGTGACCTTTGGATAATACGAAACGGTCTCTGTCCGGATCCTGAGGATTCTTAGGATCTACATTCATTTCCTCAAAATATAAATATGTAAAAAGATCTGCTGCGGATAAAGAACCGCCTGGATGTCCAGCTTTTGCTGCATGAACGCCTGTGACAATTCCTTTTCTCACTTCATTTGCCATCTTCTGAAGTTCTAATTTGTTCATGGTTTCCTCCTTATTGCCCAATATAATCCCAGAATCTGCTGTACTTCACTTTGCAATGAAGATTCTGAAATCACATCTATATCCTATTCACCAAATACTGCGATATAATCTTTTTTAAACTTCTCAATTCCAGCATCAGTTAAAGGATGTTTGGTCATCTGTTCAATTACTTTATATGGAACTGTTGCAATATCAGCTCCTGCCAAAGCACAGTCTGTTACATGAATTGGATTACGGACACTCGCTGCGATAATCTCTGTATCCAGACCTGCGACAGCAAAAATCTCTGCGATATCACGAATAAGATCAACACCTCTTACACTGATATCATCTAGTCTGCCTAAGAAAGGAGATACATATGTTGCTCCCGCTCTTGCGGCAAGTAATGCCTGATTTGCAGTAAAGATTAATGTAAGATTGGTCTTAATTCCTTCCTGGGAAAGAACTTTACAAGCCTTTAATCCTTCTACGGTCATAGGAATCTTTACAACCATGTTTGGATGGATTGCTGCGATTTCACGGCCTTCCTTAATCATTCCTTCTGCGTCTGTTGTTGTCGCTTTTACTTCACCACTGATCGGGCCATCTACGATAGAAGCGATTTCTTTGATGACTTCATTAAAATCTCTTCCCTCCTTGGCAATCAGAGATGGATTTGTTGTAACCCCGCAAATAACCCCCATGTCATTCGCTTTCTTGATATCCTCTACATTCGCAGTATCAATAAAAAACTTCATTATCTTCTCCTCCGTTTTTCACTCTAAGAATAAAGTAGGTTAACACACTGCTATTATACAAAGACTTCTGCAATCTGTCAATTGGTTTTGTGGGAGAATTCCCTTGCTTGTGGGATTTATTTCGTTTTTGGTTGGAGGAGACAAAAACCAGGAGCTGGATAGTTCAAATATATGACTTTCGTCGCGGCGCTTTGAATGCTCGCTCCCAAATCTCCCTCCTTGATTTGGTTTTCCAGTGATTTTAACTGCTTCTTACAAAAGTAGGTTAGGAACGTACTTATCGGAACCATCCACAGTCAGAAAATAAAAAAGACTTATCATCATATTTGTGGCCTCGGAGCAAGGTTTGGATACGAGCGCATTCAAACCGCCGCGACTAAAGTCACAAATACGATGATAAGCCTTTTTCATTTTCGTCTGTTAATTATCTAATAAGCCGCCTATCAACTGTCTGTCAAATGGTTCATCAACCACCAAATCAACTATTCCCCACATGTTGGGCAATCGTCTGGTGCAAATTTTTCTTTATCGTACTCGATTCCATTCTTATCGTAGTAGTCTTTTACAGCAGCCTTTACAGCTTCTTCTGCTAATACGGAACAGTGAATCTTGTGTGTTGGCAGTCCGTCAAGGGCCTCAACTACAGCTTTATTAGATAATTCTAAGGCATCATCAATAGATTTACCTTTAATCATCTCTGTTGCCATAGAGCTGCTGGCGATTGCGGAACCGCATCCAAATGTATTAAACTTTACATCTTCAATGATACCGTCTTTTACTTTGATGTACATCTTCATGATGTCACCACATTTTGCATTACCTACTTCTCCGATACCGTCTGCATCGTCCATTTTCCCTAAGTTTCTTGGGTTACGGAAATGATCCATTACTTTTTCACTATATAACATGTTTCTTTTCTCCCTTCTCAAGTTCTTCCCAAACTGGTGAAATGTTTCTTAAATAAGAAACGATTTCCGGAACTTCTTTAATGATATATTCAATCTGTTCTGGTGTATTCTCTTCACATAATGTAAGACGGAGTGATCCGTGTGCAACTTCGTGAGGAAGTCCGATTGCTAATAATACATGGCTAGGGTCAAGAGAACCTGATGTGCAGGCACTTCCTGAAGAAGCCTCGATTCCCTTTTCATCAAGTAAAAGTAAAAGGGATTCTCCCTCGATTCCTTCGAAACAGAAGTTTACGTTACCTGGAAGTCTCTTCTTAGCATCACCGTTCAGACGGGAATGTTCAACCTGTGAAAGGCCTTCAATTAAGCGGTCTCTCATAGCAGAAATCTTTGCCATGTTCTCATCTAAGTTTGCTACAGCTTCTTTTAATGCTGCTGCCATACCAACAATGGCAGGAATATTCTCTGTACCAGCTCTTCTTCCTCTTTCCTGTGCGCCACCTTCAATCAAGTTAAACAGTGGAACACCTTTTCTAACGTAAAGGACACCGATTCCCTTTGGTCCGTGGAACTTATGTCCGGATAAAGATAACATATCAATGTTCTGTGCGTGTACGTTCACTGGAACATGTCCAACTGCCTGTACTGCATCTGTGTGGAATGTTACTTTCTTTTCTTTACAAATCTTTGCAATCTCATCAATTGGCTGTAATGTACCAATCTCATTGTTCGCATACATAATAGTAACTAATGCTGTATCTTCACGAATTGCCTTCTCTACGTCAGCAGGATCAACAATTCCGTCTGCTCCAACATCAAGTAATGTTACTTCAAAGCCTTCTCGCTCTAACTTCTTAAGAGTATGGAGAACGGCATGATGTTCAATCTTTGTGGAAATGAGGTGTTTCTTACCCTTCTTTGCTCCAAAAAGAGCAGCAGAACGAATAGCCTGGTTGTCTGCTTCGCTTCCGCCGGAAGTAAAGTAAATCTCATTAAAATCTGCACCTAATGCTTCTGCAACATCTTCTCTTGCTTTCTGAAGCACTTCTGCAGCACGCTGTCCGGTAGAATGCAGGCTGGATGGGTTTCCAAATACCTCATTCATGCACTTTGTCATCGCATCTATCGCAACAGGACTCATCTTTGTAGTTCCCGCATTATCTGCATAAATATACATAAATTCACCCTCTTCTTTCTAAATCCTATCTAGTGTATAGGAATTATATCTTGAAAATCCTATCTTGTCAATAGGATTTTATTAAAAAGATACCGCTATTCTTGTTTTTTATCATGTACATAATTTCCGAAAAAATACTTCTTAAAATACTTTCTGTCTCTCTTATATTACTTTTATATCCATACGCCATCATAATTTTTACATAAAAAACAACCTCATAAAAATACTGGAGAACCAGGTTAAACCCGACCCTCCAGCAAATCCTCAAGCGTCACTGTCTCTAAATAATCATCAATAATCCCATCCAGCTTCTGCCACATCGGAAGAGTAATACAATATCCTGCCTTTTCGCAGGTTACTTTCCCACCCTCTAAGCAATTGACAGGAGCCAATGTTTTTTCTGTCAGCTTTAAAATAGAACCGATCGTGTACTCAGACGGCTTTCGCGCCAGGCGATATCCTCCTTTTTTCCCACGTCCACTTATAAGCATATTACCCTTGTGAAGCAGGCTCACGATCATCTCTAAATACTTCATGGATATATTTTGATTCTCCGCAATTTCTTTTAACGAAATTAATTCTTCTCTGTCATTCTGTGCTAAATAGATCATTACACGAAGTGCGTAACGGCCTTTGGACGAAACCATCATAATTCGCCACCTCCTAATTCCTAATAATATACTAGGAATTAAGAAATAGCAAGCACTATTTTTAATGCAATAAACTTCATAAAGATTTTCAGCAAATGTATAAATAAGCTTTATGCAGACAACTCTGGCTTTCTTCCATAAATATTTTTCAATACTTTAACCAGTACTTTTTTCTGTACTGTCCCATACTCTGACGTCTCAGGTATAACATATGCGCTCTTTTCTCCACAAGCTGACGAAATAGAAAATGTTGCCAAATTCTGAAGATTTGATGCAAAGTTCGCCATCATAACATCAGCTAACTTATCAGAAACTTTTTGAACCTTCCAGCAATTCTTTGCTTTCACAAAACGAATTGTAACTGTTTTTGTCTTAAAACGATTAAACTTTGTATCTTTCTGCGATTTGTCAATAATTCCATTTACCAGCTTTATAAGCTGCTTTTCTGACATGGAAGATAAATTATCAAGCTTTCCATCTGCCATATAATAAAATGCATTCATACAGAAATTAAATGTAAAATCTTCGCAATTCACATAGCGGAACTTCACTTTCACATCTGCCTTATTGCCCTTTTTCTTTGTGGAAATGATACGATAACTCATCTTACTGGCACATTTAGCAAAATACTTTTTACCGCTCGGAACCATGTAAAATGCCGACACAAGCTGTCCACCTTCTCCCCAATCCTTCACATAGCGGTTCATTCCTTTGTAGTCAAATTCTTTCATCTCTTTGAAAAATGCTTTCTCAGAAACTTTCAGGCTTTTGCCTGCTGCTTCCACATTCTGTGCTGGTGCCAGCACAATAAAAAGCATGATAAGAGACATAACTAATGCATGAATTTTTTTCATAAACTTCTCCTTTTTCTCTCTTTGGGCTGTAAAAACCAGCCTTTATTCAATGCAAGATTGTGACAGAAGTCCTCACAGTAAACAAAACAGGTGTACGCCAGCTTTTATTCAATATACGAAGCCTCTCCATATCAAACATTGTCTTTGTTGTTTATTATAACATATGCCTTTCTTCCTGTTAATTACAATATATCATTTGTAATATAAATTTAATCTTTTTTATATTTCTATAATTATTTACCTATCCAGAACCACACTTTTTACCTCCTTATGAGTTCATCTGCAAAATCTCCCACAAATTGGGGCGTGCAAATTGCGGGAATGATTTTTCAAATACGCTCTAATCTCCAGCTTCTATAAATCTTATTTCAAAAATATACCTAAAAAATATTTTTAAACATTTACCCGCAAAAATTGTAATTCAATTATCAGGAATTCCTCTCGATTTTCTAAAAAAGAGTGCTTGACATTTCCTTTTCAAATCCTTTATAATAATGTGGCTAAAATAATATATCGTCTAAATAAGGCTATAGGTTTTTCTGTTTCTGATTTAAACAGTACAGAATCCTGTAGCCTTTTTTATTGCGATGAACTACTCCTTTTTACAGATTCAAGAATGCCCCTGTATTCTTGCTGCGAGATGTGCGCCACCTACAGAGGCGGGAGTCATCTCACATCTGATATAAATTTACACTCAGAAGAGAGATATAATTTGCGATTGATAAAATGGAGGAATACTATGCGAAAAAAAGAACGAGCAGCGATTGTAATAGAGCGTTTAAAAAAAGAATATCCAGGAGCAGACTGTACATTAGATTACAATGAAGCGTGGAAGCTTCTTGTCAGCGTGCGCCTTGCAGCACAATGTACAGATGAGCGAGTAAACATTATTGTTAAAGATCTGTTTGCAAAATACCCAGGTGTGAACGAACTTGCAGAAGCAGAGCCAGAAGATATTGAAGCGATTGTACGCCCATGTGGACTTGGAAAAAGCAAAGCAAGAGATATCAGTAAATGTATGCGTATGCTGCGAGATGAATTCGGCTCAAAGGTACCGGATAACTTCGAGGATCTCTTAAAACTTCCGGGAGTAGGGAGAAAAAGTGCAAACCTCATTATGGGGGATGTATTTGGTAAACCTGCGATTGTAACAGACACACATTGCATCCGCCTCTGTAATCGAATCGGTCTTGTCGATAATGAGAAAAATCCGAAAAAGGTGGAGATGGCTTTGTGGAAAATTATACCGCCAGAAGAAGGAAGCGATTTTTGCCACCGTTTAGTGTATCACGGCAGAGAAGTTTGTACCGCCAGAACAACTCCTTATTGTGAAAAATGCTGTCTTGCTGACGTTTGTAAGTCTTACGCTTCTTATATGAAAGAAAAAAATCAGTGAAAAGGAATTGTCGAAACTGAAATTTTGTAGTAGAATAATTTCAACCGAGCCAGTCTTTACAAAGATTTTTACAAAGAATAAGGCTATGGATTAAGGTAAAACTGAAACTTATCACATTGGAAAAAAGGATGGACAAGATGAAAGAATTTAAACCAATCAAAGAAGGAAAAGTCCGCGAAGTATACGATAACGGGGACAGCTTAATTATCGCTGCAACAGACAGAATTTCAGCATTTGATGTAATTTTGAAAAATGAAGTGAAAGACAAAGGTGCTATTTTAACACAGATGTCCAAGTTCTGGTTCAATCTTACAGAGAATACCGTACCAAACCATATGATTTCAACAGATGTGAAAGATATGCCGGAATTTTTCCAGAACGAAAAGTATGCCGGACGCAGCATGATGTGCAAGAAGCTTGAGATGTTCCCGGTCGAATGTATCGTTCGTGGTTACATCACAGGAAGCGGCTGGGCAAGCTACCAGGAGAACGGAACCGTTTGCGGTATCAAGCTTCCAGAAGGATTACAGGAATCTGAAAAATTACCTGAACCAATTTACACTCCTTCTACAAAAGCTGATTTAGGAGACCATGACGAGAACGTATCCTATGATAAGACAGTAGAAATCCTTGAAAAGCTTTATCCAGGAAAAGGTAATTATTATGCTAATATCTTAAAAGAGTATACTATTTCTCTCTACAAGAAATGTGCAGAATACGCATGGGAAAAGGGAATCATCATCGCAGATACCAAGTTTGAATTCGGTCTCGATGAACAGGGCAGAGTTGTAATCGGTGATGAGATGCTCACACCAGATAGCTCCCGTTTCTGGCCAAGAGAAGGATATGAAGCAGGTAAGGGACAGCCTTCCTACGATAAACAGTTTGTAAGAGATTGGTTAAAACAGAACCCAGACAGTGATTATGATCTTCCAGAAGAAGTAATCGATAAGACAGTTGCAAAATATAAAGAAGCATATGAGCAGTTAACAGGAGAACCATTTGAGGCTTAATCTATTGTAAATCTGTAAAGTATGTTTTAGCAGAGAAAGACGATACGTTTCCACGAAAGTGTGGGGGTATCGTCTTTTTTTGTATCATCTTTCGATATATTTTGACCTATAAATTAGAATCTATTATAATTTATAATAACTAGGGTTTATAATAGCTAAAGTACGTTTGAAAAATCAAAAAGTAATTTGTAGTATATTTTGTTTTCTTTTGATAGCAGTTAGAATGCTATGTTACTCTCATTTAGATGAAATATTCCATGAATTGTAACATGCATTTTGAAGAATACATAGAATACATTTTTCAAATATAATATAAAACTTTATAATTTCAGATAAAAGATAGGAATGAATAACATATATGAGAAAAAAGCAGCTTCCAAAGAGAATAGAAATTTTAAGAAAAGCCTTTGAGAATAAATGGAGTTTAGAGGCCGTGAATAAAGAATTAGAAGATAATCTTTGTGAGCGGCTGTATGCAAGAAATATATATGAAGCAGGATTGATATATGCTTTTTGCTTAGGGTTTGATTATGAAAACTGGAAACAATTGTATACCGCATATGAAGAGGAACGAAAAGATGCCAGAGACTATATACAAAGCCCCGAAAAAAATATAATTGCTACATATAAAAAAGAACAAAAAGATACGAAAGAATGTATTCAAAGTCTTGAACAAAATATGGTTACCACATATGAGAAAAAAAGAGTGCCATCTTATAGCGGAATCTGGTCAGGAAAAATAACGTTAAAACAAATATATGAATATATTATGTATAATTCAAAGGAGAACTTTCAGACAGGAACAGTGACAGAAGAGTTAGAAGAAAAGCTATGGAAAGAGCAGGAGAATACTCTGCCAGACAAAACTTCAATAGGCTTTTTGGATAAAAAGAAGAATTTTATAGCTTTCATGAATGAGAATCAGAAACAATTCTCTGAAGTGAGAGAGAAAGCGAGATACTATTTTTGCAAATACCTGTATTTTTATATAGAGGAACGTTGTGAGAATTATTATGATAAATGCAGAACCGAAGAGACCGAAGAAAAGATTTATGGGGAGAGCCTTTTTTTAGAATATTGTATTCAAGCGGAAAAGAATGCATTAAATCAGCTTACAATGTTAAAATTACTTACTCCTTTAAAAAATGAAGCGAAAAAAGCGAAAGTGTCACTATCTTTAGAGCAAAGAAAAGAATATTTACGGAATGCAGCGTTATCATTTCGTGGCATTTTTAATGAATTTAATTATTTTTATTTTGGCTTTGTTTCACTGGGATGGGTGGAAATGTTATTTGAATTTTATGGGCCACTGAAAGATTGGAGCGAAGAGGAAAAAATAAGGATTGCCTGTTCTTTAGGCTATTGTAAGAAGAACCCATCAGATGAAGAAAAAGAGAAAGCATTTTTGCAATTAGAAAGATTAAGTAAAAAACAAGAAAATACAGAGAAACAGCTTGATGAAAAATATGCGATTGGTATGGAACGGGCAGGATATCAAAGTGGAAGAAGCGGAGAAACATATTTTAGAGATTTTATTACGGGAAGAAGAGATATCAACAGGGATACGTTGCTGGCCTTTCTGGTGTTTGTTCAAGCTGAAACAAAACTAGATCTGAAAGACAAGCTCACTATCGCAAGGATTAACAGAATTCTATATAATTGCGGGTTTGCACAACTTAGGCCAGATCGGGAATTTGATGAATTTATTCGGAAATATCTAACGGGAGAGGCGAAAGAAGAAGTTTTATATGAGGCGGCAGAGAGGGCTGCACTTAAGAGCGAAGATTTCTATTTATATAAGTTGTATCAACAGGCAAAAAGCTGCCAAAAGGAATTAGAAGGAAAGTTGATTTAGAAAAGAATTTGCGAATACATAAGGGATAAAGGAAGAAATATGGAAAAGGAAAACTGGCTTTTAGAGGAAACGCTACTTCATGAAAAATACCAGATAAAAAAAGTATTAGGACAGGGCGGATTTGGAATTACCTATCTTGCATATGATCAGACCTTGCAGCAAAATGTGGCGATAAAAGAATATTTTCCAGTAAAGATTGTGAGGAGACTTGGAAATACTTTAAGAAAAGGACAGGGAGAATATGAATTATCAGCAACAGCTATGGTTTATCCACAAAATGGTCAGGAAGAAAAATATTTAAATGGAATGCAAAACTTCCTTGAAGAAGCACAGGTGCTTTTTGGAAAGTTTGATGTAGAAGGACTGGCAGCCGTTAAAGATTATTTTGAAGAAAATGGTACGGCGTATATAGTTATGGAGTACCTTTCCGGACCGACACTTCAAGAGTATGAGAAGGAACATAAAGGAAAAATTAGTGAGAAGCAGGCTGAGATATTACTAGAACCAGTTATAAATGCACTTGCGTATATTCACAGCATTGGCATTGTACATTGTGATATCAGTCCGGATAATTTGATTTTTAATAAGGAAGGACAACTCAAATTAATTGACTTTGGAGCCGCGAAAAATAAGAAAAAAGAAAAAGAAGAACAATATTGTAAGGGAGGATATACTGCACCAGAGCAATATTTAGAGAAAGAATTCGTTGGTCCGTGGAGCGATGTATATTCTTTGTGCGCTGTCTGGTATGAAATGCTTACAGGAATAAAAGTGCCACCAGCAGTAGAACGGTTACAAAAAGACCGATTAAAAAACATGACGATGGCATCTGAAGTGTCAGAGCAAACGAACAATATTCTAAAAAAAGGGCTTTCTCTAGAAATACAAAAGCGATATTTTTCAGTGCTCAATCTTTCTTGTGATATAAAGAGTAATATGGAAAGTAAAGAAGAAATAACAAAACAGTATATGAAGGACACCCGGTTCGTTTGGGGAACGCTCTGGCTTCAGATTACAACAGATATTAATGAAAGAAATATTTCTCAGGAAAAGAAATGGCTATCAAGGAGAAAAATAAGAAAGGGAATATATGCAGTAGGAATCGTGTTGCTTTTATTTTTATGCGGAATTAGCGGTAGAGAATATTACATAAGAAGTTATCCACAACAATATTTTACATATAAAGCAAAACAAAAAAATGATTACTATATACTCCATCCAAGAGATAAAGAATATACAACGCAAATGTCAGGATATGACTCTTTAATGAAAAAAATAAAAAAGTATTCTTATAAAAAAGAAAACTGGGGAGTGCTGGCATGCTACAGCATATCAGAACAGGAAGTAAAAAAGTTAAATCTTGTAAGTAATGAATATTTTAAATTTGCTCTTTCTGAAACAGAAATAGAAAAGGCAATACTACTTTGTATGAA
>ENA-OPTA01001116-OPTA01001116.1-human-gut-metagenome-genome-assembly--contig:-NODE-1116-length-16917-cov-6.129641_pt1 | contig 16917 bp, 12 predicted proteins | sample MGYA00241813_ERZ501917 | MGnify/ENA primary metagenome ERZ501917 (study PRJEB25962, sample SAMEA2042408) | human gut metagenome | biome: human gut; feature: human-associated habitat; material: faeces...
AGCTTCACCGAGATCGACATCGCCAACACCGTCCACAGCCATTTTGCCGACATCGGGCAGGATGAAAGCGTGCTGGACGTGACGTTCGAGAACGGTCAGGCCCGCGTCCGGACGCTGGAGCTGATGGACACCGCCAACCGCACCGGCGGCCTCGTGGTGGGCACCGGCGACCTTTCCGAACTGGCGCTGGGCTGGGCCACCTACAACGGCGACCACATGAGCATGTATGGCGTGAACGCGGGCGTGCCCAAAACGCTGGTGCGTCATCTCGTCCGGTACGAAGCCGACATTGCCGCCACGGCAGAGCTCAAGAACGTCCTGCTGGACATCCTCGACACCCCCGTTTCCCCCGAACTGCTCCCCGCCAAGAACGGCGAGATCGTGCAGAAGACGGAGGATCTCGTGGGCCCCTATGAGCTGCACGACTTTTACCTTTATTATGTGCTCCGCTTCGGCTTCGGCCCGGCGAAGATCTTCCGCTTGGCCAAGGCAGCCTTTGCGGGCCGTGCCGAGTACCCGGACGAAGTGCTGTACAAGTGGCTGCGCAACTTCTACTGGCGGTTCTTCGCCCAGCAGTTCAAGCGCAGCTGCCTGCCGGACGGTCCCAAGGTGGGCAGCGTGACCCTTTCGCCCCGCGGCGACTGGCGCATGCCCAGCGATGCCTGTGCCGCCCTCTGGCTCGCCGAGCTGGAACAGCTTTCGATCAAGGACTGACACATGAAACACAAAAAACTGCTGACCAATCTTCTGTTTGCCGCCGTCGTTCTGGCCATTGCCGCCGTTCTGCTGCTGGTGCGCAGTGCACACAGCAGCGGTTCCAAGCTGCGGGCCGAACTGATCTACGGTGACAACACCACCACCATGAACCTTCCGCTGGACAAGAACGACACCTATGACGTAGACACCGGGTACTACACGGTGCACATCGAGGTCAAGGACGGTGCTGCCCGCTTTGTGGACTCCCCCTGCCCGGATCACATCTGTGAGGGCTTCGGCTGGCTGTCCAACGAAGACCAGACCGCCACCTGCCTGCCCGCCCGCGCGGTGCTGACCATCGTGCCGGCTGACTGAGCCTTGCGCTCAAAAGGAGATTTCCTATGAAGGATGATTCCAACCGTTCCCTGCGGCGTGTGAACCGCAAGAGCCGCAGTGCGGCAGACCGCACCGTGGAAGTGGACAGCTCCGCTTTTTTTGCGGAGGACCCGTCCCCCACGCCGCCGCCCCGGAAAAAGCCCAATTCCTCTGCCCCGCGCCGCAGCGGTGCAGAGGCACAGGCTGCCGCCGCTGCACCCTCGAAATTCGGCAAGATCCTGCTGACAGTGCAGGGCATCCTCAGCGTGGCTTCGCTGGTACAGCTGTGGCGCACCCAGATGCTGCCGGTGTTGTATCTGGTCATTCTGGCGGCGCTGCTGCTCCTGCTCTGGCTGCTGGTCAAGCGCTGTCAGGAGTACAATGTGCCCGGCAAGGTGTCCCGGGTGTTCTCGGTGTTCCTGTGCGCCTGCATGGCGCTGGGCTGTGTCTGGGCCCAGCAGGGTCTGACCGCGCTGGACAACATGACCAACGGTCTGCTCACCGGTGCCGAGGCCAACAAGATCACCAAGGAGCCTTTCGTCATCTACCTCAGCGGCGTGGACACCCGTGGTGAACTGACCGAAAAAGCCCGCAGCGACGTGAACATCCTGGCTGTGGTGAACCCCCAGACCAAGCAGGTGGCACTGATCAACACGCCCCGCGACTACTATGTGGATCTGGCCGGCACCAACAGCAAGGACAAGCTGACCCACGCCGGCCTTTACGGGGTGGAGACCAGCATGGCCACCCTGGGCAACCTGTACGGCGTCTCGGTGGACCACTATATTCGCATCAACTTTGCCGGGTTTATCAGCGTGGTGGACGCCCTGGGCGGCGTGGACGTGTATTCTGACCAGGCCTTTACCTCCGTGGGCAGCCCCGGTTACTACGACCCCACCACCTTTGTGGAGGGCTGGAACCATCTGGACGGTAAGTCCGCCCTGGCCTTTGCCCGGGAGCGCCACGCCTTTGCCTCCGGCGATATCCAGCGCGGCATCAACCAGATGAAGGTCATCGACGCCATGCTGAACAAGATCAAGTCCCCTGCCCTGCTCATGGGCTTTTCCAAGATCATGGACGCCGCTTCGGACTGCTTTGTCACCGATTTTTCGCAGGATCAGATCAGTGCGCTGGTGCGCATGCAGCTGAGCGATTTTGCCAACTGGGACATCCAGAGCTACACCGTTACCGGCTCGTCCGGCACCAGCACCCAGTGCTATTCCGCCAAGGGCCAGAAGCTCTATGTCATGAAGCCGGATGAGGCTTCGGTCAGCAAGGCCAAGGAGATGATCGCGGCTGTGCTGGGCGGTGAGGGCACTGTGAGCGACACCACCCAGACCCCGGAAAAGACCGATATCTTTACCCCCACCACCGACCCGAACGCCGCTGCTTCCATTCCGGAAGAACCGGCGGAAAGCGTCATCGTGGAGGAGCCCGCCGAGAGCGTGCCGGAAGAGACCCCGGCCGAAACGCCTGCTGAGCAGCCTGCAGAACAGCCTGCCGACACCCAGCCCCAGGAGCCGGAGACTCCGGCCGACAGCGGCACCAGTGACGGCAGCACCGAAGCTCCGTCCATCTCCCTGCCCACGCAGGAAGAGGTGGAACAGGCTGCATCCTCGCTGTACAACGCAGCGTCCACCATTCTGGATGCCATCTACAATGCATCGTCCCAGAACGACGCCGCCTGAGTTCCCACAACTGTATAACTGCAACGAGGCCCCGGAGGGCAGAACCTCCGGGGCCTCGTTTTTCGTTGTCAGGATCTTATGCCTTGATCTCGTTCCACACGCTGTGGCCGTCCAGGCTGGAGGCATCCACGCCCAGATACTCGCAGATGGTCTGGGCAATGGTGCCGAAGCAGAGCTTCGTGCCCAGGTCCACACCGGGCTTCACGCCCTTGCCGCAGACCAGGTACGGCACATACTCGCGGGTATGGTCGGTGGTCTTGGTGTAGGAGGGGTCGCAGCCGTGGTCTGCGGTGACCATCAGCAGGTCGCCCTCTCGCATGCCGGGGATGAAGTCGGCCAGGAAGCGGTCGAACTCGGTGGCGGCAGCCGCGTAGCCCGCCACATCGCGGCGGTGGCCGTACAGCATGTCAAAGTCCACCAGGTTCACAAAGGCCAGGCCCTCGAAGTCGCGGGTCTGCAGGGCCTTGGTGAAGGCAATGCCGTTGGTGTTGCCGGTGGTCTTGATCTTCTCGGTCACGCCCTCGCCATCAAAGATATCGAAGATCTTGCCCACGGCGATGACGTCCTTGCCGGCGTTCTTCAGCAGGTCCAGCATGGTGGCGCGGGGCGGCTTCAGGCTCAGGTCGTGGCGGTTGGTGGTGCGGTAGAAGGTATCCGCGCTGTTGCCCAGGAAGGGGCGGGCGATCACGCGGCCCACGCCGTACTTGCCCTTGAGCATTTCCCGGGCGATCTCGCAGTAGCGGTACAGTTCCTGCACCGGCACAAGCTCCTCGTTGGCGGCCACCTGAAAAACGCTGTCGGCACTGGTATAGACGATGAGGGCGTTTTCCCGCATGGCCTGCTCGCCGTAGTCCTTCAGCACCTGCGTACCGGAATAGGGCTTGTTGCACAGCACCTTGTGGCCGGTCTTTTGCTCATATTCCCGGATCAGTTCCTCCGGGAAGCCCTCGGGGAAGGTGGGCAGCGGCTCCGGGCTGACCACACCGGCGATCTCCCAGTGGCCGATGGTGGTATCCTTGCCCATGCTCTGCTCCTGCAGGCGGGCAAAGGCAGCCGCCGGGGCATCCGTTTTCTCCCCTGCGGTCACGCCGTCAATGTTGAACAAGCCCAGCTTGCGCAGATTGGGGCAATTGAAATTGGGGTGGTTCGCAATGGCACCCAGGGTGTTGGTGCCTGCATCGCCAAAGGCAGCGGCGTCCGGCTCTGCGCCGATGCCAAAGCTGTCCAGCACGATCAGAAAAACGCGTTTTTCCATAATGGTCACTCCATTCTCCGGGCGTTCCCCGGAACAGTACTACTTTATTACCCCTATTATAAGCAAAAACCCCCTCCGATGCAAGAGGAAGCAGTCTTGTATGTTCTTATCAGTTTTCACGTTTTGCAGCAGTTTTCCCCTGTCAGACAGCACGCAGAAAGCTGCGGCGCATCGTTAAAAGTTTTGCAATCTTTCCTTTGGGCATCAACAGATGCAAAAACTTGTATTCAAGCAAAAATTCCTCTTGCTCTCTTGCGCCGGAATGATTATAATAATAGGTGGTAGAGTTTTGGGTTTTCCCGCTCTGCCATATAAACCGACCCGCTGTACCGGGAGCTTTTACTCCCATTGGTCATACACAGCAGCCTGCAGGGATGCTGTGCCGGATATAGGTAAGAGAGAGTTGACGGAGGTATATTGCATGAGAAAGACGAAAATTATTTGCACCCTTGGCCCTTCCACCGATAAGGAAGGCGTTCTGCGCGATCTGATCGCCAATGGCATGAACGTGGCCCGCTTCAATTTTTCCCACGGTTCCCACGAGGAGCATCTGGGACGCCTTGAAAAGCTGAAGGCTCTGCGCGAGGAGCTGGGCAAGCCCGTGGCCGCACTGCTGGACACCAAGGGCCCCGAGATCCGCCTGAAGGACTTCAAGAACGGCGTTGAGAATCTGGTTGCAGGCCAGACCTTTACCCTGACCACCCGCGATGTGGAGGGCACCAACGAGATCTGCTCCATCACCTACAAAGATCTGCCCATGGACGTGGAGCCGAACGGCACCATCATGCTGGACGACGGCCTGATCAAGCTGCAGATCCAGACCGTGAACGACACCGACATCGTCTGCACCGTGCTGAACAACGGCAAGATCAAGAACAAGAAGGGCGTCAACGTGCCTGGCGTGCACCTGTCTATGCCGTATATGAGCCAGCGCGATAAGGACGATATCATCTTCGGCATCCAGCAGGGTTGCGATTTCATCGCCGCTTCCTTTGTGCGCACCGCACAGGACGTGTACGATATCCGCAACCTGCTGAACCAGTACGATTCCAACATCCGCATCATTGCAAAGATCGAGAACCGCGAGGGCGTGAACAACATCGACAGCATTCTGGCTGCTGCCGACGCCGTGATGGTGGCCCGTGGCGATCTGGGCGTGGAGATCGACTTCACCGAGCTGCCCGGCATTCAGAAAACCATCATCGACCGCTCCTTCTCCTTCGGCAAGCCCATCGTCACCGCTACCCAGATGCTGGACAGCATGATAGTGAACCCCCGCCCCACCCGCGCCGAGATTTCGGACGTGGCAAACGCCATCTACGACGGTACCTCTGCCATTATGTTGTCCGGTGAGACCGCTGCCGGTGCCTACCCTGTGGAGGCGCTCAAGACCATGTCCGCCATCGCTGAGCGCACCGAGCAGGAGGGCTTCCATCTGCGCGGCCGCCAGATGGATTCCAACCCCGGCAAGATCAGCGTCTCCGACGCTACCGCCCATGCCGCCTGCCTGACCGCACGGGACGTGAACGCCGCTGCCATCGTTACCGTGTCTGAGTCCGGCACCACCGCCCGCCTGCTGAGCAAGTACCGCCCTCAGCAGCCCATCATTGCCTGCGTCATGCGCGAGCAGGTGCAGCGTCAGCTGTCCCTGAGCTGGGGCATCACCCCGCTGATGATGTCTCTGGCACACAGCACCGATGAGCTGATCGAGATGTCCACTGCTCTGGCCAAGGAAAATGGCTACCTGCACAACGGCGAGCTGGCTGTTGTGACCGCAGGCGTGCCCGTGGGCGTTTCCGGCACCACCAACATGATCAAGATCCACATGGTGGGCAACTGTCTGGCTACCGGCGTGGGTGTCGGCCCTGAGAACAACGATGTTGCCAGCGGCAAGGCCTGCGTCTGCCGCACCATGGACGAGGTGCGCGCCAAGTTCAAGCCCGGCATGGTGCTGGTAGTTCCTTCCACCAGCAATGAGATGCTGAGCTTTGTGCGCGACGCTGCCGCTCTGGTGGTAGAGGAGCCCGGCCTGAACAGCCACGCCGCCATTGCCGGTAAGGCACTGCTGAAGCCCACCGTTGTGGGTGCCGCCGGTGCTACCAGCCACATCCGCGATGGCCTGATGGTGGCTGTGGACTGCGCACACGGCAGTGTGCAGCGCCTGCAGGGCTGATAAAGGAGAACCGTAGTATGGAACGTATCGCAAGCTTTTGCGTAGATCACACACGGCTGGAGCGCGGGATGTATCTGAGCCGTCAGGACGGCGATGTGCTCACCTGGGACATCCGCATGAAAAAGCCCAATCAGGGCGATTACCTGACCACTGCTGCCGCCCACACGCTGGAGCATCTGTTTGCCACCTACGCGCGCAACAGCGCCGTGAAGGATGGGGTGATCTATGTTGGCCCCATGGGCTGTCGCACCGGCTTTTACCTGCTCACCCGAGGGCTGACCCCGGCACAGGCGCTGCAGCTGACGGTGGACGCCTACCGCTTTATGGCCGATTTTGAGGGCGCTGTGCCCGGTGCCAGCGAGGTGGAGTGCGGCAACTACCGCGATATGGATCTGCCCGCCGCCAAGGCTGAAGCCGCTGCCATGCTGCCCGTGCTGGAAAGCCTGACCGCAGAGGATCTGCACTACTGATCTGTCAATATAAAGAGAGCGCCGCACAAAATACCGTGCAGCGCTTTTTTGTTACAAAATGATGCGGAAGTATTATTTATAATTTTAGGGCAGGGGAACGTCTGCGGATGTTCCCCTGCCCTGTTTTTACTAAAAGAAATCTCAAATCAGCCCCAAGGCTGCAAATTCCTTAGAAATGCCGTCCTCGTACACCGAGGGGGCAATGCGGTCGCAGCGCTGCTTCAAGCTTGCAGAGCCGTCGGCCATACAGACACTGATGCCGACCACATCGGTCATCTGCAGGTCGTTGTCGCTGTCGCCAAAGCCGATGCTGTTCTGCAGGGGCACGCCGAGATAGTCACATACGGCCTTGATGCCGCGCCCCTTATCAAACTTGCGGTTGATGAGCTCGCCGTTCACATAGCCGCCGTTCAGACCGTCCAGCTTGCTCTCGCAGAACACGAATCTGTCCTCGTACAGGCGCTTGGCCTCGTTCAAGTCCTCGCTGCGCTCTGCGATATACACGATCTTATATAACGGCTCGCCCTTGTACTCGGCCAGCGGGCTCATGGTCATGCCGTCCTCCATGGCCTTGCGCCAGCGGGCGGCTTCGCTGTTCAGGGGGCCTGCATCCCGGTGGGTGAAGCTCCAGCGCTCGATCATCTTCAGGCTGCCGTAGGTGGCATCCCGCGCTTCCAGCGTGCACTCCACGCCGTGGCGCTCCATGGCGCTGCGCACGCCCTGTGCCAGCTGCGGCTCCATAGGCAGATCTACCAGCACCTTATCCCCGCAGAACACATAACCGCCTGCGCTGCACACTGCGCCGTCAAAGCCGTAGTCCAGCAGCGGCTGGGTCATGCGCAGATTGCGCCCGGTGCACAAAAACAGCTTGTGGCCGTTGGCGTGCGCCTTGTGCAGCGCCTCCACCGTGCTTTGGGGGATCAGCATCTCGCCCGGGGGCAGCAGAGTGCCATCGATATCTAAAAAGATCAGTTTCTGTTTCATTCGTTCCTCTTTTTTTACAGTGAGCCGCGCTCTACCAGCGTATAGCCCAGCGTGGTCTGGCGCACCGGCGCAGCGTCCGGCCCGGTATGCTCCAAGCTTTGCAGCAGCATCCGGGCAGCTTCCTGCCCGACCTGCCGCTGATAGAAGCGGATGGTGGTCAGGCCGGGTTCCACCACCTTGCTTGCCCAGTTGTCTCCGATGCCTGCAAGGCCGACATCCTGCCCTACTTTGCGCCCGGCGTCGCGCAGCACCCGCAAAGCGCCAAAGGCTACGGTGTCTGTCACGCAGACCACACCGTCCAACTGCGGGCAGCGTGCCAGCAGCTCCTCCATGCAGCGGTGCCCTTCTTCCATGGAAAAGGCGGCGCAGTAAGCGCGGGGCAGACCATCTGCGTTCAGTCCGGCCTCCCGCAGTGCATCCTGCACACCCTGACGGCGGGCTATGCCGGTGGCGGCGTCCTGCTCGCTACCGCCGATATACACGATATTTTTGCGGCCATGCTCCAGCATCTTCCGGGTCAGGTCGCGGGCAGCAGAGCGGTCGTCGTTATAAACGCAGGGCAGGTCTGCAAAACGCTGCCCCGTTACCACCACAGGCACACGGCAGTCTTTCAGCGCCTTGCACAGCTGCGGGCTGGAATCATAGCCCAGCAGGATGATACCGGCCACATGGTTGCGCTGCAGCGCTGTAAGATATTCCAGCTCCATCTGCCCGTCCAGCTCGGTGTCTGCCAGCAGCATCAGGTAGCGGCTGGCCCCCAGCTCGGCTGCAATGCCGCTGGTGATCTGCCCCACCGACTGGGAGCTGATGCTGGGCACAATGACCCCCACCTGACGCACCTTGCCGGTGCGCAGGGTCTGCGCCGCAGTATCCGGGCTGTAGCCGGTCTTTTCCACTACGGCTTGTATCACGGCACGTTTCTGTTCGCTGAGGGGGCCGCCGTTCAAATAGCGGCTGACCGCAGCGCTGGAAACGCCTGCCAGCTTTGCAATATCACTGATGGTCATGGGGTATTTTCTCCGTTCCCTCTTCGGTGGCAATGTGTAAACGTTTTCATGCTTATTATAAATCCGTTTCACATTTCCCGCAAGAGGTGCAATGACCGTTTTTCTGTGGGGCTGCCCGCTGCTTTTTTGGTGATTTTACACAATCCAAACAATCTTGCTTTCTGATTTACCGCCAGAATTGCGAAAACCGTAGCGCTTATACAAGTCCCATGCTGATGGCGCGTGCGATAAGTCCCAGCACCAGCGCTGCCAGAATAATGCCAAGTGCCACCCTGCTCTCGCCGCCGGTCTGCTGCTTTTTGCTGCGGGAGGCTGTGCCGCGGCTCTGCTTTGTACCGGTGCTGCGGCTGCGGGCGGCAGTGCTTTTGGTGCTGCGGACAGTCTGGGGATTGCGGGGCTTTGTGCGGGCGGCGGCTTTTCCCTGCTGTGCGTTCTGCGGGCTGCTCTGGCGCACTTTAAGGGGCTTGCCCTCGCTGCAACGGCTCAGATAATCCTCTGCCTCGCGGTAATACTGCGCCAGTTCGTTTTCCTTAAAGGCAGTACCGGCGTAGCCCTCCTCCAGCGCCTCGATGGCTTCGTTGAACAGCAGGGCTGCCTGTGCGCCGTCCGCAGCAACCGCCGCATGGGCTGCCTCGTTGCGGGCGGTGCGGATGGCGTTGCAGGCATGGCGGGCGGCAGAGGGGTGCGCCGTGTTGCCCAGCAGGTCCAGCGGGCGGGCGGCATCGGTCTCCGGGTCCAGCAGCACCCGCATACACAGGGTAGTGTCAAGCTGCTGCCAGCTGGTCTTGCCGGTAAGGTCCGGCATACGGTCGTAGTAATCCGGGCTTTCCTGCTTGCGGGCAGCAATATGCTCCAGCAGCGCATCCAGACTGTGCGCCCCGGGCTTGCGCTCCCAGTGCCAGCGCAGCAGGCGGCGGCTGATCTCATCGCAGGCGGTCTTGATCTCAAAAGCCACCTGTAAGGCTTGTTCCGGCATGGTATTTCCTTTCTGTGCAGTGCACACAAAAGGCGGAGAAGGCACACTGCCCCCTCCGCCGGGATGATCTTATTTTACAGCACGAACTGGTAGTACACAAAACCGCACAGCGCGATGGCTGCGCACAGGATGGCCGTAATAGGCGGCACCCAGCGGATCAGCGCTTCTGCCACGCTGTCCCGGTTATCCTCGTACTCTTCGTCCTCCTCCACAGGCGCGGGCTGACGCACCGGAGCCAGACGGCGGGTGGGGATCACGCGGGTACCCTCGTCTGCCGCAGCAGCGCCGGAAAGCGGTGCGCGGACAGAGGCATCCAGCACCCGGGTAGGCTCCGAGACAGGCTGGATGGGGTCAGCCTTTGGCTCGTAGACCGGTGCTCCCACGACCCGGGTGGGCTCTTCTACGGGAGCCGCCGGAGCAGCAGGGGCTGCGCCCACGATGCGGGTAGGCTCCTCCACCGCAGCGGGCGCTGCGGGAGCAGCCGGGGCGTTGAGGGGCATTTCCATCTCGTCTGCCGGGGCAGCGGGCTGCAGCAGAGTGTTCAGCGCGTTCTGCAACAGGATACGGTCGCAGCCGCACTCCGAGCAGTAAACCGTGTCCTCCTCGGTGGGGTGGAAGGCACCGCAGGCGCAGTACCAGCCGTTCTCGAACACCTGCGGCTGATACTTGAGCCCGGTGCGGTTCATGCGGGCCTCCAGCGCCTTTTGCAGCTCCGGAGCCAGACGGCGGGGTGCGGGCAGACGCACACGCTTGATGCCGTCCAGATGCACCACGCGCTTGCCGTTGTACACATTGCACAGGGTAACATCCACGCTGGTGATGGCCTTGGCCGTGATGAACACGGCATCATCCTGCCCAAACAGCTCGCCGGGCTTTACCTGCAGATCCCGGTACTCGAACTTATCCTCGCACAGGATCACGCCATCCACGCCCTTGCACTTGAAGTGGATCTCCAGTGCGGTCAGGGTCACGCGGGAAATATTCTTGAAGGTCAGGCAGACAGCGTGCTCGCCGCTGACGTCTCCCTTGAGCAGCTCCACGCAGACAAACTGCACCGGACTGCCAGGGGTATAGTAGTTTGCGCGGGTCTGTGCGACCGGGTTAAAATTTTCCTCCACGATGCTCGCTCCTTTCCTAAAAAAGCTTAGTCCTGCTGCTCCGGGGCATCCGGCTGCGGCATTTCCGGCTGGGCAGGCTCGGCCTGCTCGGCGGGTTCTGCACGCTCGGCAGTCTCCGCAGGCTCTGCGGGCTGCACCGGGGCAGGCTGCACGGTCTGGTCGGGCTGTGCCTGCTCAGGCTTTGCATCCTCGCAGGGAGGCAGGGTGCCGCCGGCCATAATGGTGTTGAACTGCTCCTCGTTGAGCTTTTCGCGCTCCATCAGAGCCTTGGCCAGTGCATGCAGCTGGTCGATGTGCTCGGTCAGGGTGCGGCGGCAGGTCTCGTAGGCCTCGTCGATGATATCCCGCATCTCGCTGTCGATCTCGGCAGCGGTGGTCTCGCTGTAACCCTTGCCCTGACCAAAGTCGCGGCCAAGGAAGGTTTCCTCCTGCGAGGTGCCGTAGACCACGGGGCCCAGACGCTCGGAGAAGCCGTAGCGGGTGATCATCTGGCGGGCGATATTGGTGGCCTGCTGCAGGTCGTTGGAAGCACCGGTGGAGATGTCCTCCAAGATCAGCTGCTCGGCCACGCGGCCGCCCAAGCTGGACACGATGTCCTCAAACATTTCACCCTTGGTCACATAGCTGCGATCCTTCTCGGGCAGATACATGGTGTAGCCGCCGGCCTGACCGCGCGGGATGATGGTGATCTCGTGCACGCGGGGATGATGCTTGCAGTAGAAGCCTGCCACTGCGTGACCGGCCTCGTGGTAGGCGGTGAGTTTTTTCTCCTCCGGGGTGACCACGCGGCTCTTCTTCTCGGGGCCAGCCATCACCTTCATGGAGGCTTCCTCGATATCCTCCATGGTAATGGCCTTGCGGTTGCGGCGGGCTGCCAGCAGCGCGGCCTCGTTGACAAGGTTCTCAAGGTCTGCACCGGCAAAACCGGCGGTGCGCTGGGCAATAACCTTCAGGGAGACGTCCGGTGCAAGGGGCTTGTTGCGGGTATGCACCTTCAGGATCTCCTCGCGGCCTTTGACATCCGGCAGACCCACATAGACCTGACGGTCGAAGCGGCCGGGACGCAGCAGCGCCTTATCCAGAATGTCGGCACGGTTGGTGGCCGCCATGACGATGATGCCGTCGTTGGCCTCAAAGCCATCCATCTCCACCAGCAGCTGGTTCAAGGTCTGCTCGCGCTCATCGTGACCGCCGCCCAGACCTGCGCCGCGCTGACGACCCACAGCATCGATCTCGTCGATAAAGATGATGCAGGGCATGGTCTTTTTGGCCTTATCGAACAGGTCGCGCACGCGGGATGCGCCCACGCCGACATACATCTCCACAAAGTCAGAGCCGGAGATGGAGTAGAAGGGCACCCCCGCCTCGCCTGCACAGGCGCGGGCCAGCAGGGTCTTACCGGTACCCGGAGGGCCCACCAGCAGCACACCGTGGGGGATGCGGGCACCCAGCGTATTGAACTTATCGGGGCTCTTGAGGAACTCCACAACTTCCTTGAGCTCCTCTTTTTCCTCGTCCTCACCGGCCACATCGGCAAAGGTGGCAGTCTTTTTGTTCTCGTGCTCGTCCTTTACCTTGGCCTTGCCCACGTTCATGATGCCGCCGCCACCGGCGCCGCCGCGCATCATGGAGAACAGCAAAAAGCCGGTGCAGCCCAGCATAGCCAGATAGAACAGGATCTCCATCCAGGGGATGGTCTCCTTGGCGGGCACATAGTCGTACACCATGGGTGCATCGGGGTTGGCTGCATCGTACTGGGCGATGTAGTCCGACACATGGTCCACGAACATCCGGGCGTAGGGCAGCTTATAGCTGACCGTCTCGGTGCCGTCATCGTTCTTCTTCACCCCGGTGGGGGCGGAGGAAGAGGAGGACAGCAGACCGGAAAGCAGCCCGCCCGAAGACTGGGTGGTGGTCTGCTCGGCAGCGTTGGGCAGCTCCTGTGCGCCCTCCTTCAGGGTCATGGTAATCACGCCGGTATTCAGATCCAGCGAGAATTTGGTGACCTGATTGCTCTCAAAATAGTGTACCACCGTGGAATATGCCATGGAGGAGCCGTTAGCGTTGCCGCCGGTGCCGCCCAGCACCGACCACACCATCAGCACGGCTGCCAGTACAATGGCGATCACCAGCGGATTGAAACGGGGTTTCTTCGGTTGCAAAAAAATCAACTCCAGTTCTGGATTTTTATAATGGACACGTTACTTCGTGTAGATCTCGGGCTTCAGCACACCGACATAGGGCAGGTTGCGGTATTTTTCATCGTAGTCCAGACCATAGCCCACCACGAACTCGTCAGGCACCTGAAAGCCCTCGTAATCCGGCTGGATGTTGGCCTTGCGGCGGCTGGGCTTATCAAGGATGGTGCAGATCTTAACGGAGTTCGGGTTGCGCATCTTGAGCATGGGCACAAGGTTGGACAGGGTGACGCCGGTGTCCAAAATGTCCTCCACGATCAGCACATCCTTGCCGGACAGATCACCGTCCAGATCCTTGATGATCTTGACCAGACCACTGGTGGTGGTGTTGCTGCCGCCGTAGCTGGAGACCACCATAAAGTCGATATTGCAGGGGATGCTCACAGCCCGCATCAGGTCGGCCATAAAGACCACCGAGCCCTTGAGGATGGACACCAGCACCAGATTTTTACCGGCATAATCCCGGCTGATCTGAGCGCCCAGCTCTGCCACCTTGGCCTTCAGCTGCTCTTCGCTGACCAGAATGGTCTTGATATCATCGTGCATACTCATTTGTTTTTTCCTCCTGTGTTTCGATCTCTGCATCCAAGTGCAGGATCCATCTGCTTTCCGTGTCCGGTGCAAGGCCATCGGCAAAGCCTTCTCCACACACCCATAAAATTTCGCTTCCGCTGGCAAGCAGCGGCAGCGTATCCCGCAGTTCGTTCGGAACGCCGGCCTCGTTCATCCACTTACGCAGTGGTTTGCTCAAGCCCCGCCCCGCAGGCCGGAAGCGGTCTCCCGGCTGTCGGGCACGCAGCACAAGGCCAGTGTACAACGTAGTTATTCTAGCATAATCCGCCCGATTTTTTAAGTCTTTTTTATGAACGACTTGTATTTTTTCTTCAAAATCGGCTGTTAACAGCTCCGCTTTCCCCTTCCAGCCCCCGCGCAGCCGGAATTCCGGCTGTTTTTCGGGCAAAAGGGGCACTTGCTGCGGCGCGCTCTCCAGCTGCCGGAGCAGCGCGTCCGGCAGCATTTCCTGCCGCAGACAGCCGTTCCCGGCGCAAAAACGCACCTGTCCGGTCAGCTGTACTGCACCGCTGCCCTGCCGCACCACGGCACACAGCAGCTGCACATATTTTTCCTCTGCGTCCCGCACCGGAGCCACAAGGCTGTGCAGCGCAGTTTCCAGCAGCAGGGGGTCTGCTGCCTGCAAGGGTGTCAGCTGCCACGCCGGTTCTGCACCGGGCAGGCGTGCCGCCGCCAGAAGCTTTGCAGCCCCGGCGGCAAGATAGGCATCCACCCGCGCGGCCTTTTCACAGAACCGCGCCAGATTCTGCACCGCCGCCGCGTTGGTGCTTTCCAGCGCAGGCAGGGCGTTGTGGCGCAGCCGGTTGCGGGCGTAGGCATCGGTGTCGTTGGTCTCGTCGGTGACCCACAGCTGTCCTGCTGTCCGGCAGACGGCCTCGGTCTCGGCACGGCTCAGGCAAAGCAGCGGGCGCAGGTAGCACCCGCGCCTTGGCCGGATGCCGCCCGCGCCGTGCAGACCGGTGCCGCGCGCCAGCCGCAGCAGCAGCGTTTCGGCTTGGTCATTTGCAGTATGGGCCGTAGCGATGGCATCTATCCCCTGCCCTTGCAGCTGCGCAAAGGCCGTGTAACGCAGACGGCGCGCCCAGTCCTCCCCGGCGTGTGCCGGGGGCGAGGCCAGCTCTGCCGCATGGAACACCCGCAGCGGCACGCCCAAGCGGGCGCATTCCGCCCGCACAAAGGCCTCGTCCCGGTCGGCGCTCTGCCCGCGCAGACCGTGGTTCACATGGCAGGCAGAAAGCGTATAGCCGAACCTCGGCTGCAATTGCCGCAGCAAGAGCAGCAGCGCCATGCTGTCCGCGCCGCCGGAGACTGCCGCCGCCAGATGCTGCGATGCGCCGGGCTGCAAAAGCCCCTCCCGGATGCAGAAATCCTCCACCCGGGCAAGAATCGCGGTATCCATCAGCGTTTGAAGTCCACATCCATAAAGCGGGTGTGGGCACCATCCCAGCCCAGCGGCACGGTGCTGGTCTCGCCGTGACGGTTCTTTGCCACGATACACTCGGCGGTATCGGCATCCACCTCGGCACCGTCCGGGTTCTGGCTGGCGTAGTAGGAATCACGGTACAAGAACAGAACGCAGTCTGCGTCCTGCTCGATGGAACCGGAGTCGCGCAGGTCCGAAAGCTGCGGGCGGTGGCTGGAGTTGTTGCCCTGCTTTTCCACTGCACGGGACAACTGGCTCAGCGCGATGATGGGCACGTTCAGCTCCTTAGCCATGATCTTCAGGTTTCGGGTGATGGAGCTGATCTCCTGCACGCGGTTCTCACTGCGCTGGCCGGTGGTCATCAGCTGTAAATAGTCGATGACGATCAGGCCCACGTTGGGGCGGGCAGGGTCCTGATTCACCCGGCGGATCTTGGCCTTCATCTCGGTGATGGTGATACCGGAGGTGTCGTCCATATAGATCGGTGCATCGTGCAGCTTTTCGGTGGCCAACGCCAGATACTCCCAGTCCTCGGCGCGCAGCGCACCGGTACGGAAGGCCTGACTGTCGATGCCGGCCTCCGACGAGAGGATACGGTTGGTCAGCTGCTCCTTGGTCATTTCCAGACTGAAGATGGCCACCGGCACCTTTTGCTGCATGGCCACGCGGGTGGCGATGTTCAGCGCAAAACTGGTCTTGCCCATACCGGGACGGGCTGCCAGAATGACCAGATCACCGCGGCCAAGGCCTGTAAGCACGGTATCCAGCAGACGGAAGCCGGTGGGAATACCCTTGTACTTATCCGCATCCGGGCCGCTGATCTTTTGCAGGTTGGTCAGCGTTTCCACCATGCTGGACGAAAGCGGGGTCAGGGCGCTGGAATCGCGGCCGGAGCGGATCTCGTAGATGCGTTGCTCGGCATTTTCCAGCAGAAGGTCGGCGTCCGGCTCGTCCCCGGCGTCCTGCAAGATGTCCTTGGCTACCCCCATCAGCTGACGCACCAGATATTTTTCCTGCACGATCTGGGCATAAGCCTTTACGTTGGAGATACTGGGCACCGTTTCCGCCAGACCGGTCAGATAGATCTTGGCCTCGTCTGCGCTGGGGAACACGCCATCGGACACCACTGCATCCAGCAGGGTGACAAAATCGATGGTCTGGTCGTTGGTGAACAGGCGCAGCATCTCGGTCCAGATCTGGGCGTTCTGCCGGGTGTAGAACATTTCCGGCTTGAGGATCTCCACAAGATCGGTCAGGGTGTCGGGCTTGAGCAGCACCGCGCCCAGCACGCTCTGCTCTGCCTGCATATTGTAGGGCAGATTGATGCCCACGCTCTCCAGATTCAGTTCATTGGAATAACGTCGTTCGTTCGGCATAGTAGTTTGTCCTTATCCAAAATCCAAAGCATCCTGTAAAGCCAAAAAGCGCCCCCTGCTGTGAGGGGGCGCAAACGGCACACAGATCAGGCCTGTTCCACTTCCACCTGGATCTTGAAGGAAGCCACGACGCCAACGTACAGACGGACTTTGCCGTTGAACACACCGGCATCCTTGATGTCCTTGGTCTCCAGCTCAATTTCTTTTTGTCGTTCTGTAAGAAAGCCGGGGCGATGTGAACCATAGGGTAATTTTTCTCGTCATCGAGGACCGCGGAATAGCCCTCCGGCATATTGTGTAGATAAGAACATGCGTTCACCTCGACGTTGTTCGTGTAGATGTACTCATTGAAGCATTTCATGATGTTGGCGTAATTGAGCGCTTGATAGGACGGATGCCAATAATCATCCACGCCATGCCCGCCATCGGTCAGGACATAGTCCTTCAGGGATGACAGTTTCACATCGCTCCATTGCTTCAGCTCTATCAGCACAACATTTTCCTTATCCGTTATAAGATCCTTCCTCCTTTTTTTCCGTGAGCTGGGTATCTCAGTCACAAGACCCTGACGGGCAATAGACAGGCTGCTGTGGCAGATTGTGGGC
>ENA-OPTA01001128-OPTA01001128.1-human-gut-metagenome-genome-assembly--contig:-NODE-1128-length-16847-cov-12.115114_pt1 | contig 16847 bp, 13 predicted proteins | sample MGYA00241813_ERZ501917 | MGnify/ENA primary metagenome ERZ501917 (study PRJEB25962, sample SAMEA2042408) | human gut metagenome | biome: human gut; feature: human-associated habitat; material: faeces...
ACTTCAGAAGATGGAAAATACATCATCCGATCAATAGGAAAAACCTTTGATGAGCGGAACATAGAACTCATCAAAGTAGGAGAAAAGGGACTCAGAAGCGGAAATGTATGGTACATCCATCAAGATATACACGGAAGAGAATGGGTGCTTACCGACAAAGGCGCATACATATATCATTCGAAAATTCCAAGCAAACTGCCTTTCAAATGGCTCAGAGGGGTGGGAGAAGATGAGTTCCTGGCAACTGAAGACGGTAAACTGGCAAAATATGACCTGCAGAACCGACTCACCATGATACCAATGCCAGAAGGCGTAACCCGTATCAACGGACTGAAGAATACAGGTTACCAGCTTCTGATGGCAACCAACCTGGGTGTAGTAATCTACAACCCGCGCACCTTCAAGTTTGATATCATCAACGTACAGAGCCCGAGTCAGCCTCTGGCAGAGGTAAAGAAGATTTATATCGATGATTTCGGTATGGTATGGGCATTTACAGACGGTATAGGAGTAACCCTTGTCAATCCGAAGACCGGACAGACACAGTGGCTCTTTGCCGACCAGGACGACCCGATGGACCGCACAACCTGCGAAAGCAATTTCATCACACAAGATGAACACAAGACCCTCTGGGTAGTGCCAAGAGGAGGAACCTTCAGTTATTTTGACCGCAAGGCAGGAAAACTGGTGCCTTATCTGCTGAGAAGCAATTCATCGGGCAACTACCGCATACCGAAGATTACGAAATATGTACTCTCAGACCAGGGAATCCTCTGGCTGACAGGCTCTCACGACCTGACACAGGTAGTCTTCAAATATCACCCTTACATTATCAACAAGCTGGATGTGGGCGAAGACGAAGTGTTCTCGGTGAATGCATCGCCAGACGGACATATCTGGGCTGGTTATTACAATGGTATAATCCAGGTGCTCAACGCATCCTACCAAAGCATCGGATACCTGTCGCCAAGCGGACAGATCGTGCCACAGCAAGTAAACTTCGACGAGAAGGGCATCTTCGCCATCCACTTCGATATCAAGGGAAGAGCATGGATAGGAACCAACGGAAATGGTGTCTATCTGATAGATAAAATGCAGGTAAGACACTTTGTTTATGATGCCAACAACCCGTCATCGCTGCCGTTCGACAAGATACAAGACATTGTAGCCGACCGCACCGGACGCATCTGGATAGGTACCTACGGAGGTGGGCTGGCACTTGTTAACGAGGCGGCAGACGGCAGTATCAGCTTCATCAGTAAACGAAACGGACTGCCTTGGGAGAAACAGCACTACGACCGCATACGCCGCATCTGCTGCACCACTACGGGAACCATTCTCGTAGGAACTACAGATGGTCTCATCACCTTCAGTGATGCCTTTACAAACGCAAGAAAGATCAATTACCACAAGACCTACTACATACCGAACGATACAACTAGTCTGGCTGCAAACGATATGAACAATATCATGGAGCACACCAGCGGCAAGATGTATATCTCGCAACAGGGCGGTTTGATGGAAGAGATTGTGAGCAAATCGCTCCTGCAAGACAACCTGAAGATGAAATACTTCCATGCCATCGATGTTAACGAAGGCATCGTACAGGGCATGGTAGAAGACAACCAGGGAAGAATCTGGGTAATCAGAGAATCGAGTATCGACTGCGTAAACCCGAAAACGGGCCAGTGCAATGTGTTCGGACCTAACGACTTCGACTTCAACATGTCGTTCTCGCAAAGCCGTCCTTACCACGATCCGGCAAGCAACAACATCTCGGTAGGTACCCCGATGGGACTGATTACCTTCAATCCGGCTACGCTGAAGAAGAGCAACTACCAGCCTAAAGTCATCTTCTGTTCCCTCCATTATAGCGGAGAGAAGGAGTCGGAACCTATCCTGCACAAGGATAAAGTGGTGATTCCTGCCAACAAGCGAAATCTGACCATCAACTTCGCATCGCTCGACTATCAGCGTAAGTATCAGACCAGATATCTCTATCGCATAGATGGTTTTACAGCTCCAGGCGTGTGGATATCAAACGGAAGCAGCAATACCATCGGCTTCAACCGTATCAGTCATGGCGATTACGTACTCAAGGTGAGAGCCACCAACTCTCACGGTGTATGGAGCAAGTATGTGGCAGAACTGCCTATCGAAGTGCGCCCTACCTTCTGGGAGAGCATCTGGGGCAAATTTCTGATGCTGCTTCTGCTCTTCGGTATCGTAGGCGCAATCTTCTATACCTACAACCAGCGCCAGCGCGAGAACGTAACCCACGAGATGAGCGTGATGAAGAACGAGTTCTACAACGATGCAGCCAACCGTCTGAGAACCCCTCTAACGCTCATCGGAGCCCCGGTAAAAACCGTTTTGGATACCGAACCGGGTATCACCCGAAAGGGCAAGGAACTGCTGAAAATGGTGGCAGACAATGCCAACGAGATGCTGGTAATGCTGGACAAGGTTCAGAGATATGGCAACAAGGCAGACTTCCATACGAACAGCGGTCTGAGCGAGGAAGATTACGACCTGGCAGAAAGGGAGAAAGAGAACGGACAGATTGACGACCGCAATGCATCCGACTATCTGGAAGAAGTAAACAAACAGAAAGAAGAAAAGGATGAAGAGGCTGAACGACTGGAAGAAATGGGCAAGGAACAGAAAGAAGCACAAGAAGAAGCGGAACACAAAGACCAGACGGTACTGGTAGTTGAAGACAATGCCGACCTGCGCAAGTTCCTCTACAGTATCCTCTCGCCTACCTATAACGTGCTGCTCGCAGAGAACGGAAAGGCTGGCTTGGTAATGGCGCGCAAGGAGACGCCCGACTTTATCCTTACAGACGTTACCATGCCTGTGATGGATGGTTTGTCGATGATTCACGAGATTAAGCAGGATACCACCCTCAACAACATCCCAGTGATGATTCTCTCGGCCAAGGCAAGCGTAGAAGACCAGCAGCGAGGCTTTGATGAAGGTGTTGATGCCTATATCACCAAGCCATTCTCTACCCCTTATCTGCTCGGCCGAATAGAGGCTATCCTCACCCAGCGCCGCAACATTCAGATGGATGTCATCAGAAAACTGAAGGAAACTGGCGATAAAGATGCCATAGCAGCCCTGAGAATACAGCCTGCAGCAGCTCCTCTGCCTGCTCTTAACCAGGCTGAAACTAGTGCCGAGAACGAAGCGGTTGACCCAAACAGCGAGCTGGCATTTATGGCGGCACAGATTCAAGACAGAACCATGATGCGTATCTTCAGGTTTGTTGTTGAAAATGCAGGCAACCCGGAACTCAAGATTGATGACATCTCGAACGAAATCGGTATGAGCCGAAGCGTACTATATAATAAGGTGAAAGCAACAACCGGAATGACACCGGTAGACTTCGTTCGCCATATACGTATCAAGAAGGCATGCGAGATGTTGCGCAAGACAGACGATACACTGAGCAGCATCGCCTTCGCAGTAGGTTTCACCGACCCTAAGTATTTCTCGAAGGTATTCAAGAAAGAAACGGGTATCGTGCCTACTGAATACCGAAACAGAACGCAGGGATAACCCGCATAATTACAGATAAAAGCATCCAAAGGTCAGCGGTTTTTTGCCTTCAGGTACAAAGTCAAGCTCCAACTGCTCTGCAAAAGGCTTTACCCTTGGAGCATGATTGTTTGAAACGATCATAAGCTTTATCCCTGCCGCTTTCATCTTAGCAAGCCAATCAAGACTCGACTGCGGGGGAACGGGATTGTTATGTGTTGTCAGCGTATTATCAAGATCGAGGAGCAGCCCCTTGATATGCTTTTTAGCAAGAAAATCGGGGGTTATCTCTCCTACCTTGTCAAAAACATAAGTTGGTTTGAACATAAAAAAACTCCTGTTGTATAAAATAAAAAGCGGACATAAAAATGCCCGCCTTTAATTACATATTAGTATTTACGCTTACGAGCAGCTTCGGACTTCTTCTTACGCTTTACCGAAGGCTTTTCGTAGTGTTCTCTTTTACGAACCTCTGCGATAACGCCGTCTCTTGCACATGATCTCTTGAAACGCTTAAGTGCTGTATCCAAAGTTTCGTTCTTTCCAACACGGATTTCTGCCAAAATTATTCCCTCCCTTTGCCACCTGTGACAGAGGCAATTCTATCGGAATTTCCGAAAATCAACGGTGATAGTGAAGGTGTCTGCAAAAGCAAACTGAAACGCTTTACGTTCCCCCAGTCCTACTCTTTCGGACCGCTCTGTCTTTAATCTGCGGAATTTATAAAACCGATATAATTACAAATTTAATTATACTATATTTCCACCAAAAAGTCAATAGCTTTCTGGCTCTTTTTTTGAATTTTCTGAGGAAATTTTCGCTTACTTTACAACCAGATTTACAAGCTTGTTAGGAACATAGATTTCCTTGACTATATTTTTGCATTCCGTTGCCTTAACGATAGCTTCGTCAGCCTTAGCAAGTGCGATAACGTCGTCCTTAGCTGCGTCTGTAGGTATTGTGAGCTTAGATTTTACCTTGCCGTTTATCTGACAAACGATCTCGATAGTATCGTCCTTGCAGAGTGCTTCATCATATGTTACCCACTCCTGCTCGTCAAGAACTCCCTCGCAACCTATCATCTGATAAAGTTCTTCTGTAACATGAGGTGCAAAAGGATTGAGTATGATAAGAAAATCTCTGAACTCTTTCTTTGTGATAGAGCCAACGTTATATATCTCATTAAGAAGCGTCATCATTGCGGCAATAGCAGTATTGAACTTCATTGACTCGATATCATCTGATACCTTCTTGATAGTCTTGTGCATGAGCGATCTCAGCTTATCGCTGTACTCATCGCTGTCAACTACCTTATCCTGCAAAGCCCAAATTCTGTCCACAAATCTCTTACAGCCCTTAACACTGCTCTCGCTCCATGGAGCTGCCTTTTCATAGTCACCCATGAACAGAACATAAAGTCTGAGAACATCTGCACCGTATTCGTCAACAACATCGTTAGGGTCAACAACGTTTCCTCTTGACTTACTCATCTTCTCACCGTCAGGTCCAAGGATAAGACCCTGAGCTGTTCTTTTTGCATAAGGCTCTGAAGTTGGTACAAGACCGAGGTCGTAGAGGAACTTGTGCCAGAAACGTGAATAGATCATATGACGTGTAACGTGCTCCATACCACCGTTATACCAATCAACTGGCATCCAATATTTCAGTGCTTCCTGTGAAGCAAACTCATCATTGTTGTTAGGATCGCAATAACGCAGGAAGTACCATGAAGAACCAGCCCATTGTGGCATTGTATCTGTTTCTCTCTTTGCGTCACAGCCACACTTAGGACATTTGCAGTGTACGAAAGAGTCTATCTTAGCCAGAGGGCTTTCGCCGTCTGTACCAGGCTCAAAGTTCTCTACCGGTGGCAATTTAAGTGGAAGCTCATCATATGGCACAGCGACCATTCCGCAGTGAGGGCAATGTACTATCGGGATAGGCTCGCCCCAATATCTCTGACGATTGAAAGCCCAGTCTTTCATCTTATACTGAACGCCCTTTTCACCGCAGCCCAGTTTTTCAAGAACAGTAAGCATCTTTTCGATAGCTTCTTTCTTGTTTGTTATGCCGTTAAGCTCACCAGAGTTGACCATTTCGCCATCGCCTGTGTAGGCTTCCTTAGAAATGTCACCGCCCTTGATGACTTCGATTATGTCAATGCCGAACTTCTTTGCAAAATCATAGTCCCTTGTATCGTGAGCAGGCACAGCCATGATAGCGCCTGTGCCGTATCCCATCATAACATAGTCTGAGATGTAGATAGGTATCTCTTTGCCTGTGATAGGATTGATAGCTGTCAGACCGTCTATCTTAACGCCTGTTTTATCCTTAACGAGCTGAGTTCTCTCAAATTCGCTCTTCTTTGCACACTCTGTCTTATAAGCGTCAAGGTCAGCAATGTTTGCAATACTATTTCTGTATTTCTGGATAATAGGATGTTCAGGAGCGATTACCATGAATGTAACGCCGTAAAGTGTGTCAGGACGTGTAGTGTAGATCTTGAGCTGCTCGTCCTGCTCTTTGATCTTGAAGTTTACAAAAGCACCTGTTGATTTTCCTATCCAATTCTGCTGCTGGAGTTTGATATTAGGCAGATAGTCAACTTCTTCAAGTCCCTGAAGAAGTTTGTCAGCGTATTCTGTGATCCTCAGATACCATACTTCTTTAGTTTTCTGAACTATCTCGCTGTGGCAAACATCGCAGTGACCGCCCTGTGAATCCTCATTTGAAAGAACGACCTTACAGCTTGGGCAATAGTTTACGAGGGTCTTATCTCTGAATACAAGACCATTCTCAAACATTTTAAGGAATATCCATTGTGTCCACTTATAGTAGTTTTCATCGGTCGTATCAATAACTCTTGACCAATCGAATGAAAAACCTACTCTTTTGAGCTGCCCCGTGAACTTCTTGATATTGTCGTCTGTTACCTTTCTTGGGTGAACACCTGTTTTGATAGCTGTGTTCTCTGTAGGCAGACCGTAAGCGTCAAAGCCTATAGGGAAAAGAACATTATAGCCCTGCATACGTCTTTTACGGCTTACAACTTCTAGACCAGAATAAGCCTTGATGTGTCCAACGTGCATACCGTGACCTGACGGATATGGGAACTCTACAAGTCCGTAAAATTTCTTCTTCGAAAAGTCATTGCTTGCCTCAAAGGTCTTATGCTCGTCCCAGTATTTCTGCCATTTGCTTTCTATGGCCGAAAAATTGTATTCTTTCATCTTTATCAATCCTTTATTAAATTATAATTGTCAAAATTAATCCTGTGGCTCGTCTGGTAAGAACTGCTTTACGTCGATATCCTTGCCGTCAGACCATAGTCTTTCAAGATTGTAATGATCTCTTGTTTCCTTATAGAAAACATGAACTATGATATCACCGTAATCAAGTACGACCCAAGTTGCACCCTGATAGCCCTCTGTTCTGTTAGGTTCAATGCCAAGCTGGCTCATTTTGAACTCAACTTCCTCCGCAAGAGCCTTTGTCTGAGTGCTTGAAGTACCATTTGCTATAACAAAATAATCCGCAACTATAGTCAGGTCACCGATCTCTATTACCCTGATGTCCTCTGCTCTTTTTGAATCAAGAGCTTTAACAATAGTTGACAGCTTTTCATTCTGTGAAATATTATCCATAAAAATCTCCTTTATTTTGAATTATCGGCAAAATCATTATATGCTTCAAGTGTGGAAACAGGGATAGTATTACCCTTTTCCACTGAGTCTTTTATTGAGAATTTCAAAGCCTCAAACATTGCTTTCTCCAAGCTTTGTTCGGCATACTTTCTCATTTTCTTTACGTCTTTATAATCCCTGTCCGCAGAAATAAGGTCTGCAAGATATACTATCTGGCTAAGCTTGGGCATATTGCCACAGGCAACTGTATGATAGCGTATAGCTGAGATTATCTCAGGATCATGGATATCAAAAAGCGTCTGCACAAGCTCTGCCCCTGCAATACCGTGAAACAGAGGAACAGCCTTTTTCTCTATATCGCACACATCAAGTGAAGATTTAGAAACTATAGCCGCAAGCTCCAATGCTGGTATCTCTTTTGCAACATCATGCAAAAGTCCTGCAACATAAGCCTTGTCTGCGTCAGCACCATATCTTTTTGCAAGCTCCACAGCGGAATTTGCCACGTTCATAGAGTGTGTGTATCTCTTTTTTGATAAATGTTCTTTTAGGTATGCTTTATAAATGCCTATTGTTTTTTTATCTGCCACTTAGAAAACCTCGGTTATACAAATTTTTGTCCACTATATATTGTACAACATTTTCACTCAAATAGCAAGAGCAATCAACATTTTTTTTGAGCATTTGACGTATCTCAGTTGAAGACACCTCAAATGGGTCAGTTTTTACTATGATTATCTCTCCACCCTCGGCTTTGAGCTGTTTGGCTTTCACCTCTATGTGGTCAATGTCCTCACGCGAGCGTGCAACGCAGATAAGTGCCGAAAGTGATAATATCTCATTATACTGATACCATTCTTCAAATGAAAGCAACATATCACTACCCATTATAAAAAACAGCTTATCATGTGGATATATCTCTTTTAGATGTCTGAGTGTTATCACTGAATAGCTTTTGCCCTCTTGCTTAAGTTCCCAATCGGATATTTCCACACATGGGATATCTGCAAAAGCAAGTCTGCACATATTCAACCTATCCTCAGAGGAAGCTAAGTCCTCCGCTTGCTTATGTGGAGGTATTCTGTCAGGCATGACGATCATCTTGTCAAGACCCGCCTGCTCCGCTACGCTTTTAAGGCAATTTAAATGCCCTAAGTGAACAGGATTGAACGTGCCGCCGAAAACACCTATTTTCATTACTTTGACTTTAATTTTATAACAGGCTGCTTCTCATTGCGTTTATAAAGTACCGCCTTTGAGCCTATTACCTGAACGACTTCAGCAGATATCTTTTCAGCGATCTCCTCTGCGGCTTCCCTTGCGGTGTACATTGAGTTGTCAAGCACCTTTATTTTTACAAGCTCGTGAACTCTCAGATAATCGTCTATCTGTGCAATCTGAGCGTCATTAACTCCGCCCTTGCCTATCTGAAAAGCAGGCTGTATAAGCGAAGCCATACCTTTTAGTTCTGCTCTTTGTTTAGTTGTAATCATAATCTAAATCCTTTCAGTTTACTGCTTTGTGAGCTGTTCAAGCAAAGCTTTCAGTGCGTTTGCTCTATGGGAAACGGTATTCTTTGTTTCTGAGTCCACCTGAGCAAAGCTCTTGTTCCCATACATGAAAATAGGGTCATAGCCGAAGCCGTTTTCGCCAACAGGCTCGTGAGCTATCTTACCGAATACTTTTCCCTCAACGGCTATCTCTTCACCGTCTGCTTTGATAAAGTGTATTGTACAGGTAAAGTGTGCTCCCCTTTTATCATCAGGTATTTCTTTCATTTTTTTAAGCACAAGAGCGGTACGCTCATCATCAGTTTCGAGTCCGCCATATCTTGCTGAATATACTCCAGGCTCACCATCCAGGGCGTCTATCTCAAGACCGCTGTCGTCTGCAAGTACAGCACAGCCGCAAAGCTTGAATGCAGCTCTTGCTTTTAGTGCAGAGTTTTCAGCAAAAGTAGTGCCCGTTTCCTCAACATCAAGTATCAGACCTGCCTCTGATTGCGAGAACACCTCATAACCAAGCGGCTCAAGAATCTGTTTATATTCTCTTATCTTGCCTTTATTGTTGCTTGCAATAACAAGTTTCATTTTTTCTCCTTTAGCTGTGTATATAAGTTACCTTATTTTTCTTTAATTTTTCACGGCATTTGTTTGCCTTATCTTTGAAAACTGTACCGATACATTCTTCGTTGAAAACAACTTTCATTCCACATTCAATAGCACCTATTGCAGTGTTGATAACGGAGATACCACCATCAACACCTACAAATTCTATCTCTTTCACATTCCTTGCTCTCATAAAATCTTCAAGAGCAACGTTTGAAAAAGCATCGGGCTTGCTTTTGGAATAAATATTTTTGGATACAACTCTCAGCTTTGCTGGAAAGCTAGCCGCAGGTGTTCCCTCTTTGGGCATTCCTCCACCCAAAAGTCCCTTTTTGTAGCTGACGATATAAAAGACCTCCTCAGCTTTATAAGCAGAGATACGCTTGTTTATTGCGTCAATAAGTGCTTCGGCATCATATGAGTATGTGGTTTTATCTCTGCCCCTTCCTACATACATTTCCTGCATATCAACTACAAACAAAACCTTATCCATAAAAAATTCCCCCTGATTTTATACTTTTAAGTGTCTAATCCAATATTCTATTATTCAAACAGTGCTTCAACAAAATCTCTTGCTGAAAACGGCTGTATGTCGTCTATTTTTTCGCCTACTGTAACAAGCTTTACAGGCACTTGCAGATCGTCGGTTATACTGATAATTATTCCACCCTTGGCTGTGCCGTCAAGCTTGGTAAGAATAATACCCGTTATATCAGCTACTTCGTTGAACTGTCTTGCCTGATTAACTGCGTTCTGTCCCGTTGTAGCGTCAAGCGCAAGCAGAACTTCGAGAGCGCAGCCCTCTGCCTGCTGGTGAACTATACGGGATATCTTTTTCAGCTCGTCCATAAGGTTTTTCTTATTGTGAAGACGACCTGCGGTATCGCATATAACAACGTCAGCCAGTCTTGCCTTAGCCGCCACCAGTGCGTCAAATACCACGGAAGCAGGGTCTGAACCTTCGTTGTGCTTGATTATGTCTACCCCTGCACGCTCTGTCCACACTTCGAGCTGGTCAATAGCAGCCGCTCTGAAAGTATCAGCCGCCGCAACGATAACCTTTTTGCCTTGTTTGTGAAGCTGATAAGCAAGCTTACCGATAGTTGTTGTTTTGCCAACACCGCCTTTCTGGTTGGCGATGGCGATGATTTGCGTGTTCAAATAAACCTCCTCCTTCTACAAAAAATATCCCTATTCCGAAAAATAGGGATGAAAAAAGCCGCTTACTCAAATAAATGAATAAACGGCTATGTAAGAAATATTCGATTGTAAGTAAAGTTTTATATCACTGCAAAATAACGAAGTGCATCTTTGATTGCTTCTACCTTTTCTGGTGTCGGATGCTTCCTCGGCTGTTTCAATTCTTCTACCGCATTAGGAGCATCATACATCGGCAATCCTAAATCTCTCTTTACCTCTGCGATATATGCGGTATGTACTTTGAAGCCGTATTTAGCTTCTATGTACTCCTTTATCATTTTGTAGGTCACTCGTTCCTTGGGCTTGTACTCTTCGGCTCTTTTAGCGATATTATCAAGCGGAACTTTTCCCTCACCTTCGCCAAACTCAACTTTTACGTTGATATGTCCGTCTGGCTTTTTGTGGGAAAGCAGTACAACCGTCTCAACGTGTCCCGTCCTACCAAACAGATCCACGCCCTTGACCTTGACCGTCTTATACCCCAACTCTTCCAGCACAGCACAGTCCCTAGCAGCAGTAGCGTGATTGCAGGAAATCATAACTATCCTGTCAGGGGACATTTTTGCCATGTACTCCAGTGCATCCCTAGTGCAGCCCTTTCTTGCAGGGTCCGCTATTATCACATCTGGTCGCTCGCCACGGCTGTAAAGTATCTCTGCTATCTTTCCTGCGTCACCACATATAAATTCCGCATTTGTGACATTGTTTGCTGCGGCATTTCGTTTTGCATTGTCTATTGCAGACTCTATTATCTCAACACCTATGAGCTTTTTCACCTTTTGGCTCATTGACAAACCAATCGTTCCTGCACCGCAGTAAAGATCAAGAAGAGTTTCCTTTCCTGTCAGCTGAGCATAATCTGCGGCAATTTCATAAAGCCGTTCCGCCTGAATTGTATTTACCTGATAAAATGACAGCGGTGATATCTCTATATCATTTCCGCACATGGTATCGTGTATCGTGTCGCTTCCATACGCAGTAACAAGCTTCTGTCCGAGTATACAGTTGGTCTTTCGGCAATTCTCATTGAAAACTATACTCTTTACATCAGCATATTTTTTGCAAAGCTCACCCACAAGCACATCAAATACGCCACGCTTTTTAAGGTCAGTTATAACAAGACAGACCATTATCTCACCTGAGTGTTCGCCACGCCTGAGATAAATATGCCTGAGCAGACCGCTTCCCGTTTCCTCGTTGTATGCCTTTATCTTACGCTCGTTCACATAAGCCATTATTTCATCGGCTATTGCCTTGAATACAGCAGGCTGTAATGCACAATCAGTGTGATCGCATACATGATGAGAACGCCTTGAATAGAATCCGCAAACTGCCTTGCCGTCCTGCTCTGCTACAGGGTACTGCGCCTTGTTGCGATAGCCAACAAGCTGGTTACAACCCTCAAAGCTGTCATATTCAGGATAAAGCTTACCGATACGCTCAAATGAATCCTTTATGAACTGCTCTTTTACACGGCATTCTTCCTCATAGCTCATGTGACGAAAACAACAACCGCCACACCTTGAATAAACAGGGCAATCGTTCTTCGTTCTTTCAACCGAACCACTTACAATATTTTCGATAATGCCATAGCAATACGTTTTGCAGATCTTGACTATCCTGCATTCGATAACGTCGCCAATAACAGTAAAAGGCACGAAAACAGCAATGCCCTCGTGCTTTCCTACTCCGTTGCCCTCATTTGTCATACCGCTTATTTCAAGCCTGATAATCTCATTTTTCTTTAGCATAAAATTCCTCTATCTCATTTTTTCGCTTAAGCATAAGCTCAAAATGCTTATTGTATTCCAGCGGAAATTTGTAATTGAACACACGCTCCAAACGTCCGCCCTCTTTGTCAACAAGCTTTGTCGAGCCACCTGCACCCATTGCAAGTATGGTCTGAACCTCTTCCATTATATAGATATTATACAAACTCTCGTGACCCTGCTTTGTCCAGCCTATATTTTCAAGATTTTCAAGCATATTCTTCTGTCTGTAGAGATAATAAGGCAGATAGCCGCTTTCAAGAAGTCTTTTTGTGGCATACTCTACCATTTTATCGGCTGGATTTTTCAGTACTTCCCTGTCACCACTGTGATTTAGCCTAGCCGCACGCTTTATGGAAAGTGTGTGTACAGTGATATTCTCAGGAGCAAGCTCGATAAGCTTATCAATGGTATTCTCAAAGCTCTCCACTGTGTCTGTTGGCAGACCTGCGATTATATCAGTATTTATAGAGTCAAAACCAACTTTTCGTGCAAGGTCAAAGCTGTCAAAAAACTGTGCAGTTGTGTGCTTTCTGCCAATAGCCTCAAGAACGCTGTCATTCAAAGTCTGTGGATTTATAGATACTCTGCCACAGCCGTTTGCTTTAAGCACCTTCAGCTTTTCTTCAGTTATGGTGTCAGGTCTTCCCGCTTCAACAGTGTATTCACGGACAGTTGACATATCAAAGTTGTTTGCAATGACTTTCATAACTCTGTCAAGCTGAGCAGCAGTGAGCGTGGTAGGAGTGCCGCCGCCAAAATATACGGTGTCAAGCTTCAAACCAAGCTTTTCCGTTATCTTCGCAGTATAAACTATCTCCTCACACAGCTTGTTCACATACTCAGGGATAAGCTTCATACAGCCCTCGATAGATTGCGAAACAAAAGAACAGTAGGAGCATCTTGTGGGACAAAACGGCACTGACACATAAAGACTAAAGCTGTCCTTTTCAAGCTCATCAAGGACAGGCTTCTGGGTTATAGCAGTTTTGTATGCAATATCGCACTTTTCTTCGCTGCAAAGATATCTGCTCTCCATGGCTTTAAATATCTCCGCCTTGTTCATGCCCTCACTGAGCATATCATTCACACGCTTCACAGGTCTTATTCCCGTTATAACGCCCCATTTCGGCACAATGCCTGTTATCTCGCTCATTGCCTTAAAAAGAAGTCTTGAAAGCGAAAGTTCCATGTCGCTTTCAAAATGCACAAACTCCTCTTTTTCGCAAGTCTTGCCGTCATATCTCACCTTAACGCTCAAACAAACATTGTCAGCGTTATCCTTTTTCTGAGCGAACACATAATCGTCCTCTGTATCTATGCTGTCAGAAAAAACGTGGGTAAAGAGCGTTGCAGGGATAAAAAGCTTCATTACTTCCTCAAGCTCATATTTATAATTGTTGCCGCTGAATATCAGAGTCATTTCAAAGCCTCCGCAGCCTGCCTGAGATATGGGTTATACTTTCTCTCAGCGTCAAGTGTCGTGACATTCATGTGACCAGGATAAACAGTTAGATTTCCACCAAGGTCAGCTATTTTCATAAGCGACTTCATGAGGGCTGGGCTGCTTCCATCAGGCATGTCAGTTCTGCCAACACTTCTTGAAAATAGGGTATCTCCCGAAAACATATTCATGCCGCATATGAAACAAACAGAACCGCTTGTATGTCCCGGCGTTTCCAATACGTCAAATTCAAGCTCGTCAAGCTTTAGTATATCGTCCTCTGTAAACACATTGACCTTGCCTGTGTAATTTCTGTGTCCTCTTATTCTGAAAAGATTAGCAAGCATTCCTGCGTCATCTGTAAGCTTAGGCTTATCCATAATGTGGATATACACCTCGCAGCCTGTCCTGTCTACAAGGTCAGCCACAGCACCGATATGGTCAAAATGACCGTGGGTAAGAAAGATCTTTTTAAGCGTAAGACCGTGACTCTCTATCTCACCGAGAATATAATCGGGGTCGGCAGGTGCATCGATAAGAACGCAGTTATTTTCTTCGCTTGCAACAATATAGCTGTTCGTTTCACAAACACTCAATGGTTTGAGCCTATATATTTTCATTATATGTCCTTTCTTATTTACCGCTTCTTTCAACAGAAATAACGTTCTTTATTTTCTGAAGCTTGTTTATAACATTGTTGAGCTGTTCCATTCCTGCAATGCTGACAGTTACGGAAAGCATTGCATTGCCGTTTTTCAGTTCCCTTGAGGTTGACTCATAGATAAAAATATTGATCATTGCAAGCGCTGACGAAACGTCTGCCAGCAGACCTATTCTGTCAACCGCAACAATATCCAAAGTACACTTGAAATAGCCAGTATGCTTTTCAGAACTTTCCCACTTAACATTTATCCAACGAGCGGCATTTTCAGGATCATCTTTCTGCGAAAGATAGTTCACGCAATCCTTTTTATGCACGGATATGCCGTGACCTCTCGTGATAAAGCCGACTATTTCGTCACCTGGAAGCGGATTACAGCACTGTGCAAACTTGATAGCGCAGTTGTCGATGCCGTCAACGATAACACCGGTGGAATTTTTAGAAGTCTTTATCTTATTTTCAAGGTCAGAAGTATCAGGCTGAGCCTTTTCACCATATTTCTTATTATACTCAGATTTCAGCCTTTGCATCACCTTTGAAAGCTGAACTCCACCATAGCCGATAGCTGCAAAGAAGTCGTCAAGGGTATCACAGCTGTGTCTGTGCATATCCATTTTGAGAAAGTCCTCAAGTTCTTCCTCAGGCACTCTTATATTATTTCTGCGGAACTCTCTTTCAAGAGCATTTCTGCCCTCAAAGATATTTTCCTCTCGTCTTTCCTTTTTGAACCATGAACGTATCTTTGATTTGGCTTCATTGGTCTTGCAGATATTAAGCCATGAACGGCTTGGGCCATGACCTTCAACGTTGGTAGTAAGTATCTCGATTATCTCGCCTGTTTTTATCTGATAATCATAAGACACCATTTTCTTGTCTACCTTTGCGCCGCACATCTTATGACCCACCTGTGTGTGGATAGCGTAAGCAAAGTCGATAACAGTTGATCCGACAGGCAGTGTTATCATATCGCCCTTTGGAGTGAAAGCAAAAACGTCCTCAGGGGCAAGGTCATTTTTGATAGCCCTTACTATCTCCTCAACGTCGTTTGACTCCTGCTGTGACTCGATTATCTGTCTTATCCATGCAAGGCGCTGATCGTCCTTTGAGCTACCCCTTACGCCCTCTTTATATTTCCAGTGAGCTGCGATGCCATATTCAGCCGTTCTGTGCATTTCCCATGTTCTTATCTGAACCTCGAAAGGTATTCCCTCTCTGCCGATAACAGTTGTGTGAAGAGATTGATACATATTAGCCTTAGGCGTGGAAATATAATCCTTAAATCTGTTTGGGATAGGTCTGAACATATCGTGGATTATGCCAAGTACGTTATAGCACTCGGTAACTGTATTGACGATAATTCTTACGGCATAGCGATCATATATCTGGTCTATCTCCTTGCCGTCACGATATACTTTTTTATAAATACCATAATTGCTTTTAACTCGACCCTCGATAAGGGGAACAGGGTCAAAATCCTTTTCAAGCCTGTCATGTATCTTGTGCTTGATGTTTTCAACAAGCTGTTCACGGCTGCCCTTTCTGAGCTGCATTTGCTCGTCTATCTCGGCATAAGCATATGGATCAAGATAGTAAAAAGCAAGATCTTCAAATTCATCTTTAATTGAGCGTATTCCAAGGCGGTGAGCTATCGGTGCATAGATGTTCATTGTTTCATGGGCGATAGTTCTGCGTTTTGAATCTTTGCAATAATTAAGAGTACGCATATTGTGAAGTCTATCTGCAAGTTTTATGATAATAACACGAATATCCTCGCTCATTGCAAGAAGAATTTTTCTGATATTCTCAGCTTTCTGCTCGTCTTTGGTGAAAGTTTCTACCTTTTTCAGCTTTGTAACGCCATTTACAAGCATTGCAACGTCTGAGCCAAAATTCTTCTGTAATTCTTCAAGAGTGCATGGAGTGTCCTCCACAACGTCATGAAGAAGTGCTGCACAAATAGTATCAGTATCCATGCCAAGCTCCAAAAGAATATATGCAACAGACAGAGGGTGGGTTATATACGGCTCGCCAGACTCTCTTTTCTGATTGTGATGATACTTTTCAGCAAGTTCATAGGCGGAAACGATTTTTGACAGATCGTACTGCCTCTCGCCATCAAGTATTTTCTGAATAAGTGCATCAATAGAACACACCGACCTCTCACCTATATGCTCAGGCTTTGAAGCTTCAGGCACAGCGTCGGTATAGTCAGGCGAAGCCGTAGGAGCAGGCTTTTCTTCAAACTGCTCTTTAACCTCGGATTCGGCAGGAAGATCTTCTTCACTGACAGTTTTTATCTCAGGTATATTTTCTATCTTATCCATTTCAGCAGGATCAAGCAAAATATTCTCTTTATCTGACATTTTAGTTACCTGCCTTTCCAAGCATTTCATTCAGCTTAACAAGAGTTTCAGAGTCCTCAAGATTTACCTTTTGTTTCGGCACAACGTAGCTTATTTTCATAGTTGCGGGTCTGAA
>ENA-OPTA01001155-OPTA01001155.1-human-gut-metagenome-genome-assembly--contig:-NODE-1155-length-16565-cov-3.090067_pt1 | contig 16565 bp, 14 predicted proteins | sample MGYA00241813_ERZ501917 | MGnify/ENA primary metagenome ERZ501917 (study PRJEB25962, sample SAMEA2042408) | human gut metagenome | biome: human gut; feature: human-associated habitat; material: faeces...
ATACGGATACGACAGAAGGGAGCATAGAAAATGGAGAAGAACATTTTTATGGAACTTCTGGCAGCAAGAGAATTCAAAGCAATCAGAAGCATTTTAAATGTGATGAATGCAGTAGACATTGCCTCACTGCTTTCACAGTTAGATGACAAAGAAATAGCAATTGTTTTCAGACTTGTTCCAAAAGATAAGGCTGCTGAAGTTTTTTCTAATATGAACAGCTCAATGCAGTCTACACTTGTGGAAATCTTTTCTGAAAAAGAATTACGTGAACTGTTAGACAATCTTTATATGGATGATACGGTTGATATGTTAGAGGAACTTCCTGCTAACCTTGTTACACGTATATTAAATGTTACTCCACAGAACGAGCGTAACATTATTAATCAGTTGCTTAACTATCCTGACGATAGTGCCGGCAGCATTATGACAACTGAATATGTTGATTTAAGTCCTGAATGGACTGTTGCAAAAGCAATGAACCATATTAAAGAAACAGGTATTCTGTAAGCTTCTGCTGATGCCAAAAACCTGTCAATAAATGTTGTGGATGTCTCCGGATAATTTACTGTAACAATCAGAAATGCCTGATCTATATTTGCTGCAATAATATGGCTCTGCTTAGAGAGATTTGGAGACTTTCTTATAATATAGTTTTTTCTTTCCTCAATATCTTTTATAAAAGCCGTACCTTCCTGATTGCATATTATCTCAACACGGTCACCCACAGCAACCGGATTGGTGCTGCGGATGCCCTTTAGTCTAAAATTGCCTTTTATTTTACATTCTACAGTGTGTCCTTCGTCGGTTTTAACCGAATACCAACTACCTGTATTTTTTATTACAAGTCCTCTCACTGCTGTTATACTGTCATTATTTCCTTATTCTTTGCAGCAAGCAAATCATCGATTTTCTTGATATACTTATCATGAAGTTTCTGCAATTCAGCCTCTGCATCTTTTTCATTATCCTCTGAAAGGCCGTCTTTTATAGCTTTTTTAAGTTTGTCTTTTACATCAGCACGCACATTACGCACCTCAACCTTAGCCTTCTCTCCTATCTTGTTACATTGTTTAGCGAGTTCCTTACGACGCTCCTCTGTAGGCTGCGGTATGCCAAGTCTTATTATCTCGCCATTGTTTTCAGGAGTTATGCCAACATCTGAGTCCATAATGGCTTTCTCAATATCCCTAATCATTTTTTTATCCCATGGGCGTATGGCTATTGTCCGCGCATCAGGTGTTGACACATTAGCAACTTGATTCAAAGGAACCATCGATCCATATGAATCTACTCTTATACCATCAAGAATGGCAACATTTGCACGTCCGGCACGTACACGAGAGAGCTGCTCATCTAAAAACATAGCAGCCATTTCCATTCTCTCTTCGCTTTCGCTTAAAGTTGTCTTTACGTCTAACATATATAATTATATTTTGTTACATAAATATTTTCAAATCAAGCTCCAAAACACATCACTACAGATATTGTCTTTTTTGCTATTTATTGATATTTCTATTCATCTGCTCATGAACCATATTTGTGAGGTCAACAAACTGCTGTATTGAAAGTTGCTCAGGTCTCTTTGTCATTATATCCTGTTCAAAAAAGCTGTCATCAGGCATTCTGTCAAACAATTGTTTTAATGATACACGAAGCATCTTCCTCCGTTGGTTAAAAACAGCCTTTACAACACGCCTGAACATATGCCAATCACACCCCAAATCATTAACATTGTTACGAGTTATACGAATAACTGCACTTTTAACTTTTGGCGGTGGATTGAATACGTTTTCATCAACTGTGAACAAATACTCAACATCGTACCAGGCCTGAATAAGCACACTTAGTATTCCATACGCTTTTGTTCCAGGTTCGGAAGCCATACGCTGAGCCACTTCACGTTGAATCATTCCGGTACAACATGGTATCAAATCTTTATTATCCAACATCTTAAAAAAGATTTGTGAAGATATGTCATAAGGATAGTTTCCTGTAAGAACAAACTTCCGTCCGTTGAATACTGTATTCAGATCCATTTTAAGGAAATCATCCTCAATAATGTTTTCTCTTAAATCCGGATATTTTTCATTAAGATAATTAACAGATTCAGAATCTATTTCAACAACCTTTACATCTCTGTTTTTTTGAACAAGATACTGAGTCAATACACCCATACCGGGACCTACCTCCAAAATTGGAATATCAGGGCATGCATCTACGGTATCGGCTATTGCATTGGCAATATTAAGATCCGTCAAAAAATGCTGTCCTAAATTTTTCTTTGGCCGTACTGTTCTCATATCTTATTTTTTGTTTTTGCAAAAATAAATAAATATTTTGCAAAACAGACACATTGACATGGAAAAAATAATATTATCTGAAAATAATATGACAAAAATAAGTTACATTGTTACTTTTTCCCGTCTTAAATTTAAAACACATTTATAACAAACGATTAACTAATTTAAAATCAAATCCAATGAAAACATTAAACAAATACCATGGAGTTGTAGTGCCAATGGTCACACCTATTACAAAGAATAACGAAATTGATATTGATGCCGTAAAACGAATTATAAATAATTTTGCTCAATATAATGTATCTGCATTGATAATGGGAACAACAGGAGAAGGTAATTCTGTTTCAGTTGAAAGTGGCGTTAAAATGATAAAAGCTGCATCGGAGGCAGCCGCAGGAAGAATAACAATATACGCCGGACTTGCCGGGAATTGTATTTCAGAACAATATGATGCGGCTGAAAAGTTTATTGAAGCAGGTGCAGATGTCATTGCAGCCACACTACCATGCTACTATTCATTAACACCGAAACAAATGTATGAATACTACAAGAATCTTGCAGACACGCTTACTGCTCCTTTAATGCTATACAACATAACTATAACTACCCACATGAGCATACCACTTGACGTTATTGAAAAACTAAGCCATCATCCCAACATTGTTGGATTAAAAGACTCTGAAAACAACATTCAACGCATGGAAGAAGCGTTAACACTATTCTCTGACCGCGAAGATTTTGCATACTTCTGTGGATGCGCAGCTAATTCTGCAAAAGCTCTGTCACTAGGAGCAGACGGCATTGTGCCAAGCGTAGGTAATTATTTGCCTAAGATATATAATGACTTGTTTGAAGCCGGAATAAGCGGAAACACAGAAATTGCAAATGATCTACAAGCTAAAACAATTGAAATTGGAAAAATAAATACCGACAATCTTACACTTGGCGAATCCCTTGCAGGTTTAAAAGTTATAATGAAGATGTATGGACTTTGTGAGACATATATGCTACCTCCCCTTACAGAGCTTGAAGAAGAAACTGTAATAAACATTCAAAATAAAGTCAGGGATATCATTAATAAATACAAATAACATGTAATACTAACCTTAAAAAACATACCATGAATTACGAAGGTCTACACTGGATTGACACAACAATCGTGATCGCATCCGTATTGCTTGCCATAGGTGTTGGCATTTATTTTGCAAAAAGACAAAACTCAACAGAAGCTTATTTTGCTGCAAGCGGCAACATACCTGCATGGGCTGTCGGTATGTCTATGTTTGCGACAATCATAAGTAGTGTAACATTTTTAGCATACCCAGGAAGCGCATATTCAGGAAATTGGATTTTATTAGTACAAGGCCTGATGGTTCCATTGGTTTTACTTGGGGTAATAGGCTTTATCGTTCCATTATACAGAAGAGTAATAAAACTTAGCACATACGAATACTTTGAAAGACGTTTTGGAGCATTTGCTCGATTCTATAGTTCTATAGCATTTGTGTTGGAACATTTTTCTAAAATGGGAACCATACTATATCTACTAGCCATGGCCATGGTTGCTTTTTCTGGCGGAATAAATATCACTTGGTTTATCATTAGTATTGGTATTGCAGTTATTATTCTTACATACTTCGGCGGCATGGAAGCTATAATATGGATGGACGTCATCCAAGGATTTCTCCTTATCATTGGCGGAATAATGGCTATTGTCATTTTATTCCATCTAACCGAGGGAGGGGCTTCCGCGATATTAAATATAGCTGCAGAACATCACAAAATTGATTTCGGTCCATACGCTTGGGATTTCACACAATTGACATTTATTGTAATGGTGTTTAATGGCATCTTCTATGCCATACAGAAATATGGTACAGACCAAAGTATTGTACAGCGATATCTTACCGCAAGAACTGATAAAAGCGCAAAAAAAGCGTCATATCTGGGAATTATGCTAAGTGTACCGACATGGGCTTTATTTATGTTCGTTGGCACATGTTTATTTGCATATTATCAGATAAATGCAGGCGATTTACCGTCAGGTATTAAGAGTGATGAAATTTTCCCATATTTTATTGCGACAGAAATGCCAATCGGAATAACCGGACTTATAATCTCCGCATTGATTGCAGGAGCTATATCTAGTTTGGATGCAGATGTTAATTGCATATCAGCTGTAGTTGTAGAAGATTACTATACACGTTTTCGCCCAAAAGCAACAGACAAGCAAAAATTACTTGTCGGACGCATATCTGTAATTGCAATAGGCATAGGAGCTATCCTAATTGCATTATTATATGTAGCCTGGGGAGGTGAAGGCGTTTTAGGTACATTATTCGGGCTTTATGCAATATTGTCTGCAGGCATCGTCGGCATATTCCTACTAGGTCTGTTCAGTCGCAGAGCAAATTGGCAAGGATTGTACATAGGTATTGCGGCTGCAATCTTATTCACAGCATATGCAGTATTAACGACAACAAAATTTGGCAGCGATCCTGATGCTGGAATAATTTTAGATCTTGAAGATTGGAATTTCAGACATCACACTTATATGCTCGGCGTATATAGTCACCTTATTGTATTGGTCGTTGGGTATATTGCGAGTCTGTTTTTCAAGACACCTCTTGCTGATAAGGAGCTGACAATATATGGTTACCTTGAAGAAAAGAAAAATAAAAAATAACATATTACATATATGAAAGAAATTACATTACTTCAACCACAAAAGATTGTGTTTGGAACAAATTGTATAGACAAATTTGTGAACGACTATTTAAAACTTGGTCTTAACCGTCTATTCATTATAACCATGCCAGTAATTAGGCCTTTGATTTCCAATATGGTTGAAAGACTTAATAAAAACGGCATACATATTGAGTTTTACGAAAAGATATGCAATGAGCCATCTATAACAGACTTTGATGTTCTAATGGCAGAAGCAAAAAAATTCGGTGCAGACAGTTTTCTTGGCATCGGCGGTGGAAGCATTCTTGATATAACTAAGCTTGTTGCCACATTGATTGACAGCAATCAAAAAATTGAAGATTTATTCGGCATTGATCTTATTAACCATAAAGGGAAATGGTTTGCGTGTATGCCGACTACAGCCGGTACGGGTAGCGAAGTATCACCCAACGCAATATTACTTGATGAAAAAGACTCTTTGAAAAAAGGTGTTGTAAGTCCATATTTAATAGCAGATGCTGCATACATTGACCCCAAACTGACATGGAGCGTACCTGCCAAAATAACAGCAGAAACAGGTATGGATGCCTTAACTCATTGCATTGAAGCATATACAAACAAGTTTGCACATCCTATAGTTGATATGTATGCACTTCAAGGCATTAAATTAATCGCAAGCAACATATTTAAAGCTGTAACAGACGGGAATAACGTTGAAGCACGTGAGGCAATGGCATTAGGAAGTATGTATGGTGGTTTATGCCTTGGACCTGTTAATACAGCTGCTGTTCATGCCTTATCATATCCACTTGGAGGAGAGTTTCATATATCACATGGATTGTCAAATGCAATATTGCTACCTTCTGTCATGAAGTTTAATTACACCGCAAATCCTAAAAAGTATGCAGATATAGCAATTGCATTTGGTGCAAAACGTGGAACAACAGATGAAGAGACGGCTCTAAATGGAGTTGATTATATAACAAACCTTTCAATAAAATGTGGAATACCTACAACACTTACTGAAATTGGCATTCCGCAAGAAGCAGTAAGCCGTATGGCAAAAGCAGCAATGAAAGTACAAAGGTTACTAAAGAATAATCCACGTGAAGTTACAGAAACAGACGCATGTGATATTTACAATAATCTTTACAAATAAAACAAGACCATGGATACGAACAAAAAGCCAATATTAGCATTAACAATGGGTGACCCTGCTGGTATTGGTCCTGAAATAATAATAAAATCTCTTGCTTTTAAAGAGACCTATAATAAATGTAATCCTGTTGTTATTGGTGACGCGTCAATAATGGAATATGCAGTCAAACAATGCAATATATCTTTATCTATTAATGCTATTGATGATATAAAAGACGCAATATTTACTTATGGGACAATAGACGTATATGATTTAAAATGTATCAATATGGATACATTCAAACAGGGCAAGGTAGATGCTCAATGCGGCAATGCTGCATTTTTTTCGGTAAAAAAGGCCATTGAACTTGCTATGGCTAATATCGTCGACGGCACTGTAACTGCTCCACTAAATAAAGAATCCCTAAATATGGCAGGACACCATTTTGACGGTCACACAGAAATATATGCCCATTTTACGAATACAAAAAAATATGCCATGCTGCTTGCTGATGAATTTATGCGTGTAATTCATGTATCAACACATGTACCACTTCGAAAAGCATGTGACTTAGTGAAAAAACAACGCATAATTGACGTCACCGAGCTAATATATAATGCATGTCAACAATTTGGCATTTCACATCCCCAAATAGGCATTGCCGGTCTTAATCCTCACGCTAGCGACAATGGACTCTTCGGTGATGAAGAAAGGAATGAAATCATACCTGCTATAGAAGAACTGCGTTTAAAAGGATATGATGTAGAAGGTCCGATTCCACCAGATACATTATTTGCAAAAGCAAAATGTGGAAAATACGACGGATGTGTGGCCATGTACCACGACCAAGGGCATATTCCATTTAAGGTCGTAGGTTTCAACTGGAATAAAGAAACAGGCCAAATGGAAAGTGCGAAAGGTGTTAACATAACATTAGGATTGCCAATAATACGTGTTTCCGTAGACCATGGAACAGCGTTCGACGTTGTTGGGAAAAATATAGCAAGCCCTGATGCGATGATGCTTTCAATAGATTATGCATCACGCATGGCAAGGGAAAGAATAAATAATCAGAAATAAATTTTTCAACATGATTGTTGTCATTTCAGACGATATTACAGGTGCAGCAGAACTTGGAGGTATTGCATTAAGATATGGATTGAATACAATAATTACAACAGATATCACCAATGTTCTGCCGCATTCAGATATACTTATTATTGCTACTGATACCCGTTCTGATACTGAGTCTGGCTCTGTAAAAGCTATCAAACATTTAATGTGTAAATTGAAAGATAAAGCCATTACAATATACAAAAAGACAGATTCAGTTCTACGTGGCCATATTGTAGCAGAAATTAAAACGATAATCTCATATTCCTATTATAGGAACACATTATTGTTACCTCAAAATCCGTCTAAGGGGAGAATTATTAAAGACGGTATCTATTACATCTATGAAAATAAATTAGATAAAACCAAATTCAGGAATGACCCGGAATATCCAATATTATCATCAAACGTTAATACATTATTAAATAATTCAGCCAAAATCCTCAATATAGACGATATTACTTTATCTGATAATAATATTTACATTGCAAATGCCCAAAATGAAAACGACATCATTATACAATTATCCAAAGCGCATAAACACACATTACTTTCCGGTGGAGCAGATTTCTTTAACTGCATAATAAAGAAAGAATTTAATGTTTATCCGTTAAGAAAAGAAGTTGCAAAGATTCCAAATGCGAATCGCATTATAATTGTATGCGGAAGTACACAAAGTAATTCTCTTGTCAATGAACCTTATATAACAGAGCACAACGGATATGAAGCTGTAATGCCTGATGATGTATTTAACGGACATGGAATAAATAAATGGATTATTAAGCTTAAAAAGTTATATGATGAACATGAAGCAATGATTATCAATGTTGGGAAAAAAGAAAATCGAGGAAAAGAATATGCAGTCAGACTTAAACGTATCATGGCTGAAGCCACAAGAACTCTCGTTAAAAAACATCAACCGGACATACTAATCATAGAAGGAGGAGCTACAGCATATTCAATAATTCAAAATTTGAAGTGGTACAACTTGGAATTTAAGACGGAATACTCTCCAGGTATAGTGAGTATGCTTTATGATAAAACCGAAATAATATTAAAACCTGGCAGTTACTCTTGGAATGACATATTTAAATCCAACAAATAGTAACAAATTAAAATCTATGATATGCATTGTAATTTTTCTATAATCTTTTCTAAAGCCCCAAATACGATTTCAGTTTCAAAAGAAGACAAACACAACCGCAAAATAAAGTTGCATAACAAAAATATAAATCGGCCATAATGAGGCTGACATTTTTATTCCGACATAAAGACTTTTATAAACTTGATACAAATCACCAAGTTTACCACATGAAATTCCATATGACAAAGAAAGAACTATAATAATAAATGCAAATAAAGGAACTGCGCCGGCCGTAAAAGCGCTAGGACACAATTCGCCTGTAACTCCTAATAGAACCGCATGTGGAACAAATGTCAGAGAAATTATGACAATACAAAATACGATAAAAAATATAGCAGAAATAATTAATGCATGTTTCTCTCTATATGTGATGGGCCTCCCCCTATAAACACATAAAATAGCATCACAAAAACCACTATACCTAAATGTGCCCCATGCAATTGAGCACAAGACTAACCACACTAATAGTGGAGATGCCAAACAATAAGCAAAACCACCCATAAACTGACGCACCCCTTCTTCACTTATCATTGACCTTATTGGTAATGATGGATTAACAGAACTGACAATCCACGAAAATACTATCACACAAATAAACATTAACAACAATGTCAATGCGGATAAAGCCAATACTTGTTTACGATGCATCATTTAATTAATTCATTAATTATAAATCATCTGGTATAATATTATCCACGTCAAGAATATGAAGTTCAATCGCTCTGGTTACCAATCTTGTTGCATTTATTCCAACACCTCCATTACCATCAGGGAATAGTCTGCGAATAAGTTCGTTCTGTCTTTTTTCCAAACTCTTAACACCAAAAGGCATACCACGCAATCCCGTTATCTGTTCTTTCGTGTATCCTAATGCAAGATGTCTTAAAAAACGCTCATCATATTCATCAATCTCATAGTTTACCAACGCTTCTTGGCGCATTATTTGTTTACTTACGCTATCTTTAAAGCGTTTAACAATCTTTTCAAGTATTGGCTGATTGAAAACATACTTACGCCCTTTCATTACACTAGAGATATCGCCCCGTGTAAGAAGTTCACCACTTTTTAATATAATTCCGTCACAGCCAGCATCAAGTGCGTCAACCCATAATTTCTCGTTAAGAATTTCGCCAGTGAATATCAAGACTTTAACATCAGGATACAACTCTTTAGTTTGTCTACAAATCTCAACTCCAACCGTTGTTGAGCCGCCAAGTCCTAAATCAAGCAATACCAAATTTGGCAATTGCTGCTTAATCAAATGCCAATACGCAATTTCACTATCTGCAGTACCTATTATCTCTGCCTCAGGTATATCATTTCTTAATATACCTTCCGTTCCTTTTAATTCTAGAGGAACGTCTTCAACTATAATAACTTTAAAACTATTCATTTTAACTCTTAATTTAAGATGTTTTTATATTTGAACAAATATACCTAGCCAAAGTTATACGCAAAATCATCTTGTTCTCCCTTTCCTCGAAAATTGTAACAATACCACATCCATGAAGATTAGTCAGTTCACTATTTTCACGTATAATTTGTCTACATATCAAATATGGAATATTTTTTACTGATGGAACAAACAAATCAATATTAGTTTTCATCAAATCAGACGATAAACTACGGCAGATAACATCAAAAACTATATATTGATTATTTTTAGAGGAAATTATCACATCACCATTTACACATCCGCATTGAGTTTTCAAAATATCAAATAGATACTTTATCAATACGCTATCCCCTAACACGTATTCATCTATACCGATTATTTCTTTTAAAGAGACAGGTTTGCATTCATAAGATACTAAATCAACCTGTCGCTGTATCTGCTCACATAACAGAGTATACAATTCTTTATAATATACAGTAACTTCAATTAAAGGTTGAATATTTTTATCCGCTTCATCAACAAGCTGTCTGATTCGAGAAGGATAATACATTGTTTCATGCTTCAACGCACTCAAACAATTATCTGTAACATTATTACATACATACAGTTTTTCATCCTCATATCTAGCCCGATTAAGTTCGTCTGAAAGATATTCTATATCAGCCTTCTTACGTTCATTCAAGTCAATCGAGTTATCCAAAACACTTTTTATCTGCCCTATCACTTTTTGTAACGAATGAGGATATCTTGAAACATCAACTTCTGAGATAGTTGAAATCTTTTGCGAAATAGACTTGTCTGAAAAAAGAAGTTTATTAATATCATTAATTTTGTCTACACAAAAACGATAATATAAGACATGGCGATAATATAACAAATAATATAATCCAGCAGCAGAAATTAATAATATAATAAGAAATATGACTGCTATTACTTTATTTGTTTTCGAACGCTGCATTGTAAGACAATATTCAGCCAAACCTCTATCTGCGGACATTTCTTTAAATAGTTGAGTATAAATTTTATTATTATATACATACAAATCCCATTTATGTAATGCCAAAGAAGCGACTGCACATTCGTTACGAATATCTAAAATTACATCATAATCAGTTTTAATCCCCTTACGAAACCATATAATATCAGCAGGCAAATCCGTCTCTGTGCCTTTTAGCGATATCAAGTCTTTTCCTTGGTGATATGCCTGCTTATAAAATAAATTCAAATAGGAAATTGCAGAATCTGCATAGTTCAAAGTTTTTTGATATGTTCCATTAATATTACTATAATATGCAGAATCAGCAAAATTACTTGCTTTTATTAAATATTCTGATTTTACTTTTAAAACAGTATTTGCTTTTATTTCTTTTACATCCTCTGCGTTAAGATTTATCGTCAGACTAAGGCTTATAAAAAATAAAAAGACACGTAGAATACCATACGGCAAACGAAAATAAAATCTACTACCCTTTCCTATTTCGCTCTCTGCAAAAATACCACATACATTAAATATCTGACTAGTCTTACGATACTTGTCAATAATACCTTTACAATTCATAAGACCAAAGCCATGTCCATTCTTTATTTTGTGTCCAAACAAGTTTTCCAACTTTTGCTTATCAATACCCTCACCAGTATCAGAAACAGATATTTCAACGTAATCAGTTTTTTCTTCTGCACTAATCACTACAGTTCCACCTGCTTTTGTAAATTTACGAGAATTATCTGAAAGTGTATTAAGCATGAACAAAGTCATTATTTTATCAGCCTTAACTACAGCTGAAGAAGACCGAACTTCTAATTTTATACCTTTCAGTTGAAAAGAAGCAGTTGATTTTAGCAAGACATTAAAAACATCTTGTAACTTAAAGCTTTCAATATGCAAAGAAAGCTGACCTTGTTGAAGTTGAATCCAATGAGTAAGTACATCATTATATTCATTGATTCTATCAATCAATTCTTTAACATAACAATATCGTTCTCGCCTTATTTCATCTGATTCAACAGACATCTCTATCCGCTTTATCTCATTTATTATTCGATCAATATAAGGCAATACATTATTAACAAGAAAAACCTTAGAACGATTGTCCACGTTTCTCCTTTTAGCTTTTTCTATACTCAAACGACATAAATTCAATTGTTCTTCAACCTCTTCATAACTTTCATCAAGATTATTTAAATACTTACAATTCAACTTATTCCATTCCTGTAAAGGTTTTAACAAATCATCTATATAAAATTTTTTATCTCGTTTTTTTCTTAAACCATTAAGAATAAAAAATAATGCAATAACAACACATATTAAACAGATTATGAATACTATAAGGACATTAAGTTGCATTGATGTTTTTTCCAATTGTTCAGCACGAGCTTCTAATTGCCGATCTTGTCGCGTTTCTTCTCGTAAATCAAGATATTTATTACGATAAATGTCACTATTATTCTTATCATCAATCGCAGAATAAGCCAAACTCAATTGTTCACAGATACTAGCGACTAAATCAGGTGCTTGGTTTATTAAAGGCTCTGCCAATGCATTTTCCAAACAGATCAAAGAAGATGTATAATCACACACAGTCCAATAACAAAAAGCCAAAGTACGATATGCTCCTGCAATTTGATATACATCTCCATAACTAACAAATAATGATAATGCTCTTTGTGCTAAATTTCCGGCCAACAAACTATCAGGCATATTATCAATATTAAGATAGTTTATTGCCAATTTATTATTTAAAGACAACCACATTCGATTGTCTTTATCTATAAGATGTTCACTTAACGCTTGCAAAGAGTTTGCTTCCCAGTACTTGTATTTTCCTTTCTTAGCATACAAATAACATTTAAACAAATACTCGAATTCTTTTTGAGAAACATCATACTGTGTTTTTCCTTCTATCAATCCGCCGCTCCCTAATTGATATAAATAATTTATATATTGAGCTGTATCCTTATATATTTCAGTTATAGAGTCTATTTGCAATATGGCATGCTTAGCCTTATCAACAAGTCCCAAATAATAGTAATAAGTAGAACTAACTATCAGAAACTCTGATTCGGCATAATTAAGACGCCTTGACAAGCGTTCTGGTAAAGATTTTTTTTCTTCGTTTATTCGCTTTAACCTGGCTTGAGCACGTTCACGTAAATCGTAAAACTTTTTATTTTCTGATTCTCGCTGACACAATCTCATACGCTGAATATCAGCAATTAAAAGTTCTACTTGATTATCTGTAACATAAGTAACGCTATCAAGAAAATCATATGCTTTTTCATAATTCATTTTTGAAATATGAAAAAAAGCCAAATTATTATATGCCTCTGCACATGCAGAAGAATTTCCTTTCGACAAACTTAATGCCTTATTGGCATAATAATAAGTTGAATCCAAGTCCTTGTAATGATATACATAAGATATATCATTCAACCTGTCAACTTCTGATTTTTCGTTTTCAAAAGAACAAGCTGAAAAAAATAAAAGGCTCAATATGCCAAGAAGCACAATCGAGCCTTTTAATACGTATTTATTATCCGCGAGCCTTAGCAATATACCCTAAAGCTTCTTTACACTTATCCGTAATAGCTTGCCAATTACCTGCAGCAATAACATCTTTCGGGAATAACTTAGAACCCATTCCCACACAGAACACGCCTGCTTTAATCCATGAATTAAGATTTTCCTCATCAGGAGAAACGCCACCGGTTACCATCAATTTAGACCAAGGCATAGGAGCCAACATTCCCTTAACCAATTTTGGTCCTAAAACGTCACCTGGAAATACTTTACATAAATCACAGCCTAATTCCTGAGCAAAGCCTACTTCTGAAACACTTCCGCATCCAGGAGTATAAGGAACCAAGCGACGGTTACAAACCTTAGCAATTTCCGGATTAAACAACGGGCCAACTACAAAATTAGCACCAAGTTGGATATACAATGCTGCTGTTGCGGGATCAACAACAGAACCGACACCTAAAGCAAGTTCAGGACATTCAACGGCAGCAAACTTAACTACTTCACCAAACACCTCGTGAGCAAAATCACCACGATTGGTGAATTCGAAAGCACGAACGCCTCCATCATAACATGCTTTTATAACTTTTTTTGCTATTTCTACATCCTTATGATAAAAGACTGGTACCATTCCAGTTGAACTTATCTTGTTCAATACCGCAATTTTATCAAATTTAGCCATTATATTCTATTTTTTATTTATAATAACACTTAAACAATATACGGACTTTTGAAAGTTTTATTCTTTAAACACGCAAATTGTCAAAGCATTTCTTAGTTTATAAATTTCAGATGTCAAAACATTACTCATGCCAGCATCAACGCTGAACACGACCAGAAGCGTCACCACCAGCAAGGTTTTCAACCTCCTCTGCTGACATCAAATTAAAGTCGCCCGGAATTGTATGTTTCAAGGCAGATGCTGCAACGGCGAACTCTAATGCCTTACCCTGATCTTCCGGATATGTCAGCAATCCATGTATAAGACCACCGGCAAAAGAATCACCACCACCAACACGATCAATAATAGGCATTATATCATAATGCTTACTCTGGTAAAATTCTTTTCCATTATAAATCAATGCCTTCCAGCCATTATGGGTAGCAGATAAAGACTCACGAAGAGTTGAAACGACATACTTAAAGCCAAACTCTTCCATCATGCCCTTGAATATGCCATAATATCCTTCAGCATCTGTTTTTCCACCTTCAACATCTGCATCCGGCTTAAAGCCTAAACATAACTGTGCATCTTCCTCGTTACCTATACATACATCAACATACTTCATCAAAGGTTTCATTATACTCTGAGCCTTCTCTGATGTCCAAAGTTTTTTACGGAAATTAAGGTCCACACTAACAGTTACGCCATGACGTTTTGCAGCCTCACAAGCAAGACGTGTAAGTTCTGCAGCCTTGTCACTAATGGCCGGAGTAATTCCACTCCAATGGAACCACTGAGCTCCTTCCATTATCTTATCAAAGTCGAAATCTTCAGGATCAGCTTCAGCGATAGAACTGTGAGCACGGTCATATACGACCTTTGAAGGACGCATACTTGCACCTGTTTCAAGGAAATATATACCTAAACGATCACCACCACGCGCAATGAACTGTGTATTAACTCCGTATCTGCGTAATGCATTTAAGGCACACTGCCCTATTTCATGTTTAGGTAATTTCGTTACAAAATAAGCCTCATGACCATAATTCGCAGCACTAACAGCAACGTTTGCCTCGCCACCACCATACACAACATCAAAATTATCACATTGAACAAATCTCTTCTGACCGGGAGATGAAAGGCGAAGCATTATCTCGCCCAAGGTTACAACTTTAGCCATTTCTTTAATTTTTGAATGTTTATAGATTTATAATTTGTTTTTTCAGTTCACAAAATTAATATTTAAATTAAAACCAAACAAATAAAACAACAAAAAAATGTGTTTTTCACAAAAATCGCCTTTGTGTTTTCGCACGATTCAGTTTTTATTGCTATTTTTGCAGAAAATATTTCACTTTATCTTTGAAAGTGGATTTATATATGAGCGAAAAGATAAGAATTAAAGACATTGCCGAGAAATCAGGTGTATCAGTTGGAACCGTTGACAGAGTTTTACATAACCGTCCGAATGTATCCAAATCAGCAAGGGAAAAGGTTGAAGCTGTTTTAAAAAACATAAATTACCAACCGAATATGTATGCAAGTGCTCTTGCATACAACAAGTCATACACTTTTTATTGTATAATTCCTCAACATAAATCAGAAGCTTATTGGGAAGAAATTGAAGAGGGAGTAGCAAAAGCATGTGAAGCAAGACGTGATTTTCACATTGATGTGAAAATGATGTACTATAAAAGATTTGACCCGTCTACTTTTATTAGAGAATACACCAAATGTCTAAATGCAAACCCAAATGGGGTAATTGTAGTGCCTAGCGATTTAGAAACAACGAAAGGTTTTACGGAAAAATTGCACGAACGCGGCATACCTTTTATATTATTAGACTCATATATGCCAGATTTAAAGCCACTTTCATTCTATGGTCAGGATTCTTTTTGTAGTGGATATTTTGCCGCAAAAATGCTCATGTTAATAGCATCAGGCGAAAAAGAAATAATGCTTATGAAACAGACTAAGAACGGAAAAGTCGAAAGTAAGCAACAAGATAACAGAGAAGTTGGTTTCAGGCATTATATGCAGGACCATTTTCCACAAACGAAGATTATTGAGCTAGATTTACCGTTGGATGAAGATGAAAACAATTATGACTCTATCTTAGAAAATTTCTTTACATCAAACCCACATATACATCATTGCATCACTCTATGCTCAAAAGGTCATATTGTCGGTGAATTTTTATTAAAGACCAATAGACGTGACGTTCAAATAATGGGATATGATATGGTTGAAAAAAATGCGAAATGCTTACGATTAGGAACAATATCATTCCTCATCGCCCAACATGCCTTCATGCAGGGCTACAATTGTGTCGATACATTATTTAAGGCAATAGTGTTAAAAAAGAAGGTTGATCCGGTAAACTATATGCCAATAGAATTATTGTCTAAAGAGAACGTGGATTTCTATAGACGTACACAATTATAAACTTAATTTACACAACTATAAAACAAATCATTTTATGGAAAAAGTTTCATTCATTAAAATTAATCCGGCCGATTCTGTTGTAGTTTGTCTAAGGGACTATAAGCAGGGAGAAGAAATAAGCATCAATGGCAAAACTATAACCGTCTTGCAGGACACTCCT
>ENA-OPTA01001160-OPTA01001160.1-human-gut-metagenome-genome-assembly--contig:-NODE-1160-length-16506-cov-2.909489_pt1 | contig 16506 bp, 15 predicted proteins | sample MGYA00241813_ERZ501917 | MGnify/ENA primary metagenome ERZ501917 (study PRJEB25962, sample SAMEA2042408) | human gut metagenome | biome: human gut; feature: human-associated habitat; material: faeces...
CCAGAATGACGCCGTCCACCGGAATGTTTTCGCCGGCACGTACGACAAACTGGTCGCCTTTCCTGACCTGTTCAATGGGAACTGTGATCTCCTTGCCGTTCCGCAGCAGCACTGCTGTTTTGGGGGCAAGCTTCATCAGACTTTTCAGCGCATTGGTGGTTTTGCCCTTGGCACGGGTTTCCAGCATTTTGCCCACGGTAATCAGCGTCAAAATCATGGCAGCAGATTCAAAGTAGAACTCGTGCATGTAGTGCATGACGGCGTCAGCATCGCCCTTGACCTGGGCATCCGTCATGGCGAACAGCGCACAGGTGCTGTACAGGAACGATACACCGGAGCCGAGCGCCACCAGTGTGTCCATGTTCGGGGCACGGTGGAGTAGACCACGGAATCCGCTGATGAAAAACTTCTGGTTGATGACCATGACCGCAGCCGTCAGGAGCAGCTGAATCAGTCCCATTGCCACATGGTTTCCCTCTAAGATGGACGGAAGCGGCCAGTTCCACATCATGTGTCCCATGGAGAAGTACATGAGAACGATCAGAAAAACCAGAGAGGCGATCAGGCGCTTTCGGAGCACCGGCGTTTCATGATCCTCCAATGCATCTGCGTCGGCACGCTGCTGCTTTCCGCTGTCGCTGCCGTTTTGCAGGGAGGCGCCGTATCCTGCAGCCTTGACGGCATCAATGACCGCCTGCGGTGGGGCGGTGCCCTCCACACCCATGGAATTGGTGAGCAGGCTGACAGAGCAGGAAGTGACGCCCTCCACTTTCGACACCGCTTTTTCCACACGGTTACTGCATGCAGCACAGCTCATTCCGGTTACTGTATACTGTTCCACAAAACATCTCTCCTTTTACTTCATCAATTTTTGAAGCGTTCGCACCAGCTCATCGATCACTTCGTCCTTTCCGGCACGGATATCATCTGCCACACAGGTGCGGATGTGGTTGGCGAGCAGCTCTTTATTGAAGGCGTTCAGCGCTGCATTGACAGCTGCGACCTGTACCAGAATATCCGGGCAGTATGCGCTGCGTTCCACCATGCCGCGAATGCCGCGAATCTGCCCCTCGATGCGGTTGAGGCGGTGAATCAGCTTGGTGTATTCCTCTTCGGTGCGTTCCTTTGTCTTATGACAGCAGGGACATCCCTCTTCGTGTTCCATGTTGCGTTCCTCCTTTTTTCGGAATATTCGGCAGACGAAATCACCGCTGCCTCTTCGTCTATTATATACCCCTATAGGGTATTTGTCAAGTGCTTTTACACAGGGTGCTTTTGAATATAGTATGTGTATTTGGTGTATATTTCATGCAGACGGCGCAAAAATCTGTTTAGTTCAAAAAAATAGGAAGAAAAGCGAATAAAAACCAGATTTCGCACTTGACTATTTTTGGCGAATATGGTATAATTCCAACAGATGGAACACAGAGATGTGGTTTCGTCACAAACGCAAAAAAATACGATCACTACAAGGAGGATGGGCAGATATGTCTTATTCAACAGAAATTGCTTCGCAGATGGTACAGTACTTCGAGGATGACAACGCACACTATGAGTTTGACGAGGAGCGTGGCACGCTGTCGGCAAACTATAGCATGGGCGACGATTGCGCAATCTCCAGCGCAAGACTGTTTGCACTGGTGCACGACAACGGTTTCACGATCTATACGAAGGTGAGAGGAATCAATGCCAAGAAGAAGAATTTTGGAAATCTGGCTCTGTTCCTCGCCTACGTAAACGATGGCATGCGCTACGGCAACTTCGAGTTCGATCTGGATGACGGTGAGGTAGTATTCAAGTACAGCTCCATCGTGCCGGAGGGTGCCGATCTGGATTACGACTACTTCGACCACATTGTACTGCTCTCGCTGGCAATGCTGGACAAGTATGCAGACGGACTGATCGCCATGATGCTGGGCTACTCGGACGATCCGGAGGGCGCATACAAGAAGTGCATGGAGAATGATGACTAAGAGCCTGTTCGGTATCTTTTTCACACGTCTTTTCGGCAGATTTTGCCGTTGACTGCGTCAAAAGTCCTTGCCATACGACAGTATGCCTGCGGATTTTTTCCTTGCCACCGACAAAATCACGCTCGAAAATCCGCACGAAAAAATACTGAACAGACTCTAAAGCGCAATACATCTGACGGAATTGTGAATGACAGAAAAAAGACCGTTCCCTGTTGACAAGCAGGGGACGGTCTTTGTTCGTTATCTGTGTGTAATGGCTCAGCGGAACCAGCCACGTTTTTTCTTTTTCGGCTTCGGCTCGGAAGCACGAGCAGTCACAATGTCTGCCATCTCGCCCACATTTTTCATGCCGGATACCTCACGCATCTGGAACTGCATGTTGAATTCCGATTCCACTGCCTCAATGAGGTTGATGTGTTCCAGACTGTCCCACGCCTTGATGTCGTTGGCGGTGGTAGTTTCGGTGACGGTGATGCTGTCGTCATCAAACACGTCCCGAAAGATCTCGTTGAGTTTTGCCATAACTTCTTCGTGTGTCATTTTTCCGTGGTTTCCTTTCTCTTTTCGATTTGAATGACGTGGTTGCGTTTTTCATAGGAGGCAACCGGCAGCATCCATGTGCTGTCGCCGTTTTCGAATTGTTCGGTTTTGGTGAAACCAAAGGTGCCGAATAGCTCCCGCACCATGGCGTTTTTTTCCGTCTGGTAGTAGTAGCCATAGATGGTGCGAATCCCACGTGTCCGGCACTGTTCCACCAGTTCGTCCAGCATGGCAAGCTCCATGTCCCGCTTCAGAACACGGCAGCTCATGAGCCACAGGTCGATGTGCAGGGCATCGCCGGAGATCTCGCCGATGACGACGGACACAATGCCATTGTCGCCGAACTTGTCCCGCAGTCTGCCGTAGAGCCGGATGTAATTAGGACTTTCCGCCACCTGTTCCATTTCGCTCTGGGTGTAACGGCGTGTGGTCAGGTTGAACTGGTTGCTCTTGTTGGTGAGCTGGACGATGCGGGGGAGTGCCACCGGCGTAAAGTCCTGAATCTCTGCGATCATCTCCAGCCCCAGCAGGTATTCGGTGTAGTTGGCATAGGATTGCTGGAGCTGTGCCCGCTTGGCGTTTGCCTGATACATCTCGCTGCGCTTGGCGTCGGCAGCGGAGAATGTTGTAGTTTCAAAATAACCGGCACGGTCCAGGATGCGGATGCACTCGGCGGGGGAGTCGAATTCCGGCACGGCAATGCCGGGAATCTGTGCGGAAACGATCTCCCGTTCTGCCGGGTTGTCGTCCACAAAGACGAAGCTCTCCGGAAGCAGTGAGAGATCCTGTGCAGTTTTGCAGAGGTTCAAATCCTTCGGCTCCCAGTTTGCCTGAATGGAAACGAAGTCATCGGCGTGCAGCACAGAGTCCGGGTGCGCCAGTCCCAGCAGGGCATTTTCCGGTTCATTTTTGGAGCAGATGGTGAGAAGCACGCCCAGCTGCTTGTGCGCCTTGCAGTACTCCTGCACCTCGGTGTACGCCTCTGCTGTAGCAGTTTCCTGTCCAATCTCAATGCCCTCCTGTCCGTCGTCACCGATGACACCGCCCCACAGGGTGTTGTCCAGATCCAGCGCCAGCACCTTTTTGTTTTTGCCATAGATGGAGCGGATGATGCGGGTCAGGCTGTAGGCGAACTCCGGAATTGCCGGAAGCGCCAGAGCATACTTATACAGATACCAGTACGTGGAATCCTGCCATGCGTCCAGTCCGTAGCAGGCGGAGAGATACTGAATATCATGGAGATAGAAGTCCGTGTGCGAGGCGGCATACTGGGCAAACCGGTGGTTCAGCTCGTTGACGAACCAGACCATGCCATGGCAGTCCCAGGCCTCCCGGTTTCCCATCAGCCGGTAGGCGGGAAATTCGAAGTTGTTTTGCAGAATGGGACAATGATAGGTCTGCTCCAGATGTTCCCACATCTGGGTGAAGTGCGCCATCTGCCGTTCCAGCGCAGCCTCCGCCTCTTCCGGCGCTGCGGAGAGCGGCAGGGGCGCTTCGGTGATGTTGCGTACGGTGGTGTGAATGAAAATCAAGTCGGGGTGAAATTCCAGCAGTTCCGGATTGTCGAACATGGCGTCCTGCCAGTACTGGGCGTACTCCGACTGGTAAAAGACGGGGGCAATGCCCTCCTGAAGCAGGAACAGTTCCAGCATGGAGGCAATGTCATTGGTGGTAGAACCGCCCAGAATGGCAATGCGCTTTTCCATGCGCGGCGTGCCGTCGGCCAGAAGTGCCCTGCGGATCTTGCGGCGGTTTTTCAGCAGAAAGCTGCTGTCAAAGGGATATTCTAGTTCTTTCATGGAAATATGCTCCTCATTGTGTGCGAATGGTTTCCAGACACTCGCTGTTTGCACCGGTGGCGCTGAACGTATTCATGGCGAACAGCACATCGGTTGCGCCGACCTGTTTCATAAAGGAAACGGCATTGATGTCAAAATAGCGCATGTCGATGACGTAGATGTCCTCAAAAGACTGGGTGAGATAGGGAACAAGGGCGTTGCCGTAGCTGTCCTTGACGATGACCAGCGTGCGGGCATTGTTGCAGTCCGTCTTGACGTGGGTGATTTTCTCGTCGCCGCCCATAAACACCAGATACCAGCTGACCGGTTCCACATTGTCCAGCGAGATCATCAGGTCGCCGTCCGCCTCGTTGGTGAAGTCCGTGTCATAATATTGAGTTGTGAACTTATTCTTCGGCGTATAATAGGTGAAGTCCTCCGGATTGTCCCGCAGAACAGCGCTCTTGGTGAACGTGTACATGCTGCCAAGATAGCCGGAGAGGGTGGTTCTCTGATAAGCGGAGAGCGGCGGGAATGAGAGGTCTGCCGTGTCCGCAAACGCCTGTGCCGCATAGAATGCCCCTAGCGGCAGCCAGTGGTGATCGGTGCGAGCGTAGATGTTCTCGTCCGTGTGCTTTTCCAGAGCGCTGTAGGCATCGACAGGGATGACACCGTCCAGATTTTCGTTGATGTGCTGGATGTTGTCCCATTCGCTGGCGGTATAGGAGGCGTAGGACGACGGCAGATAGAACGAAACCGCCGTGGGTGCGACCAGCGAGTACACGTTGACAGCGCTTCCCAGTTCTTTGTGGTAGGCGTTCAGTGTGGCAGCATATGCTTCGCCACGAGTGAAGCTTCCGCCGTAGACACTGATGGCACGCTTGTCCACCAGCACAATGCCGTCACCGATCTCCACAGGGTCGGCCTCTGGCTCGGTGGTGACAGTGGTTGTGGTAGATTTCTCTGTAACAGAAGAGATCAGGGTTTCGCTGCTGACGAGTTCAGAATCTTCTGCGGGGGCTGTGGTCGTCTTGGCATTTTTCAGCTGGGTGATGTCGCCGTAGAACTTGACATCCTCCTCGCCCTGTAATCCGGCGTAGCTCTCCATGGTACTGATGAGCCGTTTGAACGTGCTTCTGCCGGGAACGGTGTCCTCGTAATAGTTCATAAGATCGGCGGTATAGGAGCCGTTCAGCAGCGTATCCTTGGAAAATGCGGGAAATTCCGCAAGCTTCCGGTTTTCCTCGGCGGATTCCGTGGGACGTGCACCGACCAGCAGGAAAATCGAACCGCCCAGGAGAATGGCGCTCAGCGTGAATGTGCGCAGGACTGCCCCAATGCGTGTGGTAATGAGCATCTGCCGGCGCTGCTTGTAGCGTGCCTTGCGCTCCCGTGCCGTTTCACGCTCCTGTTCCGGTGTTTTTTTCTGTGCCGGAACAGCAGGGGGTGCTTCTTCCGGCACCACCGCAGGTTCTTCCGCCGGAGCCTCTTCTGCGGGTTCTTTCGACGCAGCAGGCTTGGCATCCGCTATGGGCGTATCATTCAGGGTACGGAAGTGATCCAGATCCTCTTCCACCTGCTGAAATTTCTCCTCCAGTGCAGCGTCCAGATCCGCAGATTCTGCGGATTCTGAGGGCTTCTGCGGCTGTTGTGTTTTCTCCATTGCAGGCAACTCCTTTCCTTAAAATTTTGTGTACAAGAACGGCGTATTGGTAGAGTCCACCAGCAGAATGCTGCTGATGACCAGCAGTGCTGCTGCAAGCACTGTTCCGCAGACGGAGAGCACCAGATTGGCACCGGAGCTTTTCGCCATCCAGCGTTTCGGAAGCTCCAGCAGTGGGAAGCAGCAGAGGAGCGCTCCGATCAGCAGGAACAGATTGTTCTGCACTGAAGTGAGCAGCACAGCGTCAAACAGTCCCTTTCCGTTTTGTCCCGCCATAGCGAGGAACAGGCTGCCCAGACGGGAGATACTGCCGGTGCAGTAGAAGATGCCGAATCCGATGACAATAATTAGCTTGTTCAGCACATGGCGAATCACTGCTGGAATTTTCTTCATGCGTTTCTTGCCGATACAGGTTTCAATGAAAATGAAAACGCCGTAGTACAGTCCCCAGATGATGTAGTTCCAGCTGGCACCGTGCCAGAGTCCCGTGCAGAACCAAACCAGAAAGAGTCCGCCGAACTTGCGCCGTTTGCCGAAAATCGGCACATACAGCAGATAGTCACGGAAGAATGTTCCCAGAGAGATATGCCAGCGCTGCCAGAATTCTGTGATGTCCCTGCACAGGAACGGATGACGGAAGTTTTCCTCCAGATGGAAGCCGAAGATGCGGGAGATACCGATCGCCATGTCAGAATAGCCGGAGAAATCGAAATACATTTGCAGGGCATAGAGCACTACGCCGTACCATGTGCCGAGGGTAGTCTGAGAGGCGATGTTGTTTCCCAGGAACTGTTCCACGATCACGCCCAGGTTGTCGGCGAGAATGACCTTTTTACCAAGTCCCGCAGCAATGCGTCCCAGTCCGTCGCTGAGGTCGTTTGCAGTGACGGTTCTGCCGTGGAGTTCCTTTTGGATGGTTTCATAGCGCACGATCGGGCCGGAAACTGTGATAGGGAACAGGGACACATAGAGCAGGAACGAAAAGAAATTGCGCTCTGCACGCACCTTGCCCCAGGAGCAGTCGATGAGGTAGGATACGATTCGAAATGTATAAAAGCTGATGCCCAGCGGCAGCGGCAGATCCGGAATGGGAATGGAGAGGGAAAAGGCGGCGTTGATGTTTTCCAGCACAAATCCCGTGTACTTGAATCCGATGAGTACGCCAAGATTGAGAATCAGCGCCAGCGCCAGAAACAGCTTTCCGGCGACCTTGTCACGGAAGCGTTCCAGCAGCCTGCCGAAGAGGTAGTTGACCAGTGCGCTGAGTACCAGCAGCCACAGGAAAGACGGCTCGCCCCACGCATAAAACAGCAGGGAAAAGACGATCAGCACTGTGTTGCGGTAAGCGTTTTTCTTGGTGGCAAAATAGCATAAGAAACAAATGGGAAAGAAGAGATACAGAAAGAATAATCTGGAAAATATCAATCAATTCACGTCCTTTGGTAGAATAGTATCATTATACAACATCTTTCGGCAGGATTGCAAGCCGCAGTGGGGAAAGCCGCAAAGTTTTGAAAAAAATCGTTTTTTTTCACAAAAAAGGACGGCATTTCGCCGCCCTGTTTATCTACATTTTGTTTTGGCAGAAATCGGTCAGCGCCGGTCATTTTTTCGGTGCTGCTGCGGATTCCTTGGGTGCCGGAACCTCACGGAACGAATCGTCGCTGGAGATCACGGCTTCCTTGATGCCGGCTGCCAGACCGGCAAGCCCCTGGATTTCGCTGGGGATGATGATCTTGGTTGCCTTGCCGTCTGCTGCCTTTTCAAATGCTTCCAGTGCTTTCAGCTGCAATACCGATGCGCTGGGGTTTGCCTCGTTCAGCTTGACCAGACTGTCTGCCAGTGCTTTCTGCACCAGCTCGATTGCCTGTGCCTCACCGACAGCGATGCGCATCTTCTGCTCCTTGATTGCCTCGCCACGGAGGATCACGGCTTCCTTGTCAGCTTCAGCCTTGAGGATCGCAGTCTGCTTTTCTGCCTCGGCACGGAGGATCTTGGCGTCCTTTTCACCCTGTGCAACAGTGACCTGATACTCTCGCTCGCCCTGTGCACGGAGAATCTTCTCACGCTTTTCCCGCTCTGCCTTCATCTGCTTTTCCATGGCATCCCGAATCTCTGCCGGCGGAAGGATGTTCTTCAGTTCCACACGGATGACTTTAATGCCCCAGCGGTCGGTTGCCAGATCAAGGGTTTCGGTAATACGGGTGTTGATGAGGTCACGGGAGGTCAGGGTTGCGTCCAGCTCCAGCTCGCCGATGATGTTTCGCAGAGTGGTTGCCGTCAGGTTTTCGATGGCAGCGATAGGATGTTCTACGCCGTATGCAAACTGTACAGAATTGGTGATCTGGAAGAATACAACGGTGTCGATCTGCATGGTGACATTATCCTTGGTGATTACGGCCTGCGGTTTGAAGTCAACGACCTGTTCCTTGATGGAAACCCGTTTCGCCACACGGTCAATGAACGGCACCAGAAAATGGATGCCGGTACCCCATGCCTTGTAAAAAGCGCCGAGACGCTCAACGACGTAGACATTTGCCTGCGGTACGATGCGGATGCGGGTGACAAATATCAAAATGATGAAAATAATCACGAGCAGTAAAACAATCAGCATAAATGTGTCTCCTTCATTTGAGTTAGTGACTGCTGGGTGCAGCAGCAGGTTGGGAATCTTCCAGCGGGGCGACAATGAGTTTGCTTCCGTCCACGGCGATGACCCGAACGCTGGCATGGTTCGGAATCGGCGCACCAGTCTGTGAAATGGCGATCCAGTCTACACCGTCCAGACGAACCCGTCCCGTTCCCTGTACTGTATCGATGGGCTGAATGACCGCAGCAATTCGTCCGACCTCCTGCATGTTGGTGTTCTTCACACCGAACGAAAAGATCTTTTTCGCAATGGGGCGTGTGAGAATCAGAAGCACCACAGAGACCAGAAGGAACAGAACCGTTTGCAGAATCACAGAACCGCCAAAGCATGCGGCAAGGAATGCCGCCAGAGAGCCGGCAGCGAACCAGATGCTGATGAGCTGCTGGCTGGCGAATTCTGCAATGACAGTAATGACAAATAATCCGCCCCAAATCAAGAATGGCAGACAAGCTTCCATGACGGGAACTCCTTTCCGATGCTCCGGCAGTAGCCGGAATTTTGTGATTTGGCAACAATTTTATTATACCATAATCGCATATTTTTGTAAAGATGTTTTTTCTAGAAATTTGTGTTAATTTGTGTTATGCTTTAGGAAGTGCGCTGTAGTGCAGCCCCAGAAGACTGCATATCTGGCGCACCACGCCGTTGTCCTCGTTGGAGGGTGCCAGATAGCGTGCGCACTCCCGCACACGGGCGGGAGCATTCTGCATGGCGAAGCTGTAGTCCGCACATTGCAGCATGGAGATGTCGTTATCGTAGTCCCCGAACACCGCCGTTTCCGCTGCCGTGATGCCCAGCTGTTCCTGAAGCTGCCGGACGGCAGTGCCCTTGGTAATGCCCTTGCACATGACATCCATCCAGCAGTCGCCGGAGACCAGCAGTTCGTAGCGTTCTTGCAGAATCTGATGCAGGAGCGGATACGTATGTGTTTCCGGTCCGTTTTTGTCACAGACAGCCACCTTGAGAATGGGTTCCTCCACCTGAAACAGCGCATCATAGGGCAATTCCTGAATGTCCCAGTAATACCGCCGGATCTCCTGCATCAGGTCATCCTCCATGCCAGCCGGACAGTAGATGTGATGGAATCCGCAGAGTACCGGCATGACGTGGGGCAGATTGTGACATTGAGTCAGAATCTCCGCCAGAACAGCCTTGGGAAGACTATGCAGAACCGGCGCCTCGTGGGGCTGCATGACGCAGGCGCCATTGTCGCAGATGAAGATCATCTCCTCTGCCAATTCCCCGAACAGAGAAGTGAGCATCATGTGCGAGCGGCCGCTTGCCACGGCGAATGTGATATCTCTTCGGTACAGTTCTTCCAGAAGCGCAGGGAGCTGCGGCGGCAGCGCCTTCTCCGAATTTAAAAGCGTTCCGTCCATGTCCGTTGCGATTAGTTGAATCATGGTATCATCCTCCTAGGCAATAGTATAACACATCTTTTTCAAAAATCAAGCTTGCGGATGTAAAAAATGCGGAACTTTGTCAAATATCACAAATTGTTGCGGGATTTCGGAAGATAGCGCACAAAGCCGTTATGCAGTTCGGCTGCGGCGGAGCAGGAGCGCCAGCATGCCGGCAGTGAGCAGCTCGCACAGGGGGAAAGAGAGCCATACGCCGGTCATCTCTAGAAACTGCGGCAAAATCAGAACCAGCGGCACTAGCAGAATTGCGCCACGGAGCAGGGAAAGGAACATGCCCTGTTTCGGCAGCTCTACGGCGCTGAGGTAGGCGGTCATAACAATGTTGATACCAGCAAAGAAAAAGCCGACGAAGTACAGGCGCAGTCCCTCCCGTGCCAGAGGAATCAGCGCTGTGTTGTGCTCACTATTGAACACGGCGATTACCTGGTCAGAGAAGAGAAAGATCACTGCATAGAATGCCGCTGCCAGAAACAGCGCCAGAAGATTGGCGGCATTGCGCACTTTTTTCAGCGAATCTGCTTCTCCCGTGCTGTAGAACCGGCTGACCAGCGGCTGGATGCCCTGTGCGATTCCAGTGAAAATGGCGACGGCGACCAGCGCAATATTGGCGATAATGCCGTAGGCTGCCACGCCAAGGTTTCCGGTGATGCGCAGAATGATGAGATTGAACACCAGCAGTACTGCGCCGGAGGCAACCTCTGTAATCCAGGAGGAGAGCCCCAGCGTCATGGAACGGCCGATCTGCCGGAACAGAATTCGGCAGCGCATCAGCTTCAGGGTGTGCTGTTTCCGGAAAAAATGGATGGAGAGGACAAACAGGCTAAAAATGGGGGAGAAGCCTGTGGCAATGGCTGCGCCGGATATGCCCATCTTCATGGGAAACATGAAAACATAGTCGAGGATGACATTGGCGAAGCTTCCGGTGAGCATGGCAGCCATGGCGATGTGCGGACTGCCGTCGTTGCGGACAAATGCCAGTGTGGTTTGGTTCAGCAGAAACGCTGGCGCAAATCGCATGAGAATGCGCAGATAGGAGGTTGTCATAGAAAGAGCATTGCCGTTTGCACCGAGCCATGTCGCCAGAGTCGGTGCAGCAAACAGTCCCAGTAAGAAAATGAGCAGTCCGATGGAGAGCGCTGTCAGAACAAGATTGGTAAAGATGGCGTTGGCGTGCCGGATGCCCTCCTTGGAGCGCACCAGTGTGTACTGCGTTGCCCCGCCTACGCCCAGCATCAGACCGGTGGCATTGATGAGGGAGTAGAGCGGAATGGCAAAGTTCAGGGCAGCAAGCCCCAGGCTTCCCATTGCCTTGGAGACAAAGAATGTGTCTGCTAAAATATAGCAGGAGAGTCCGATCATGCCCAGAACGTTGCAGGAAACGTACTGGGCGAACTGGCGGGATACCGCAGAATGTTTCATAAATCCTCCCTGGTCCATAAAAAATGCCCGAATGCATCTCTACTAAGACCTAACGAGATACATTCGGGCACCTTTCCCGCTACCCGGTGGCAGCGGCGGCACAAACTTAATTTTCTTTAGCTTAACATAGTTGAACCGAATTGTCAATGGACAAGAAACAGTTTTTATTTTAAGAGCCTGTTTCATCCAATGGTATCATCCAGCACTTCCAGCTTTACCACATGGCAGAGCTGTGCCGGATTGGATTCCAGTACCTCGCCGGTGTAAGTGACAGCGATGGTGTTGCCCTGCTGGAGTGCGGACGCAGCGACAGCAGTACTTCGCCATGTGATGGAGGTATCGTGGGACACTGTGAAAAAGAATGCGCCACGGCCGTTGATGTCGTTGACCGGCAGCCCCTCCACGGTGATGGTATCGCCGCTGATCTGGGTGATCTCCCCGTAGATGGTGGTGCAGTCCTGCACATCTATGATCTGCTGCTGTTGTTTCAACGTCTGCGCCTTTCCCAGAAAGAAACCGCCTGTGCCGCCTCCCGCCAGCAAGAGCAGCGCTGCGGCAAGCAGCAGGCGCTTCTGTTTTCCCTCCGCTGTCATTGTGCGTGCTCCCGCATCAGTGTGATCTCTGCGGCATATCCCTCGTCCTCGTTGGGCGTTTCCAGAATAAAGGGGAGGTTTTTCAGTGCCGGATGGTTGACCACCCGAATCAGCGCCTCCAATCCGATGCAGCCCTGTCCCAGCTTCTGGTGCCGGTCTTTGTGGGCACCGCAGGGGTTCATGCTGTCATTGAGGTGAACCGCACGCAGGCGGTTCAGACCGATGACCTGGTCAAACTGTGTCAGAATGCCGTCCAGATCGGAAACGATGTCATATCCGGCATCCCATACATGACAGGTATCCATACATACACCCATCTTATCAGAAAGTTCAACTCTGTCAAGAATTTCCCGAAGCTCCTCAAAAGAGCGTCCGATCTCGCTGCCCTTGCCCGCCATTGTCTCCAGCAGAACAGTGGTGTGCTGCTCCGGCGTGAGCGTCTGGTTCAGTGCATCGGCGATCTGCACAATACCGGCTTCCACGCCCTGTCCAGTGTGGCTGCCAGGGTGGAAGTTGTAGTACTGGTTGGGGGTGTACTCCATGCGCTTCATGTCGTCCTGCAGCATGCCAAGCCCGAATTTCCGGATGTCCGGTTTGGCGGAGCAGAGATTCATGGTGTAGGGGGCGTGTGCCACCAGATGATCGATGTCGTGTTCTCTGGCGTAGGCGAGGAATGCCTGAATATCCGCCTCATCAATGGGCTTGGCAGTACCGCCTCTGGGGTTTCGGGTGAAAAATGCAAATGTGGTTGCCCCAAGCTTTACGGCGTGCTTGCCCATGGCGAGGTATCCCTTGGAGGAGGGAAGATGATTTCCAATTCGCAGCATTGCGGGTACTCCTTTCATTGTGGCAGCGTGGTCTCTGCCTCTGTGGTTTCCGGCGGAAGATCCTCCGGTTCCTGCGTGTTGTCCAGATCTGCCATAATGCGCTTCAGCACCTTGGCAGCGATGTCGTAGTTTTCCTGCATCTCTTCCTTGCTGTCGTAGGTCTTGACCGGTTTGCGCAGCCCGATGGACAGGTCACGATCCACGTTGCCGGGGTAGCCGATCTTTGTGGCAAAATCTGTGTGGCGCAGGTAATAGCCGTTGCCACGGATGTTCTTGTGGCCGGGGAAAGCGGTTTCCAGATCTTCCAGTGTTTCATCAGCGTAGATGTACCGGTTCGCCTTGGCATCCGTGATGACCATGACGCTGTCCGCCATCATCATCTGGGTGGAGAGCTTGGTGGCATCGCCGGTGTAGTAGTCGTTTTCGCCGATGTTGTCGGTGACGGGGATGGAGTAGATGTCCACCTGAATCTTGCCGTCGCCGTTCTCATCGTCGGTGAACTGTTCCAGATATGCCTCCAGCGCTGTGGTATCGCTCTGCAGCTCTGCATCGTCTGTCAGAAGCATGACGATCAGGTCCGGCTTTACCTTGGAGAAATAATCTACGATCAGAAAGGTGAAAATCGCCACCAGTGCGGTGGTGATTCCCAGCCACCATTTGTTGTGGTAGAAGAAGTTGCCGACTTTTTTCCAGAAAGGAAGCTTTGGCTTCTCCTCCTTTTCCTCGTGGATGGTGTCGCTTTCGGTGATGACGCCCTGCTTGAGACGGATCAGCTCAATGCGTTCCTGCTGAATCTTCTTGGCGTATTCCTCTTTTTCCCTGCGCTCCCGTTCCGCACGGATGGCACGAATGCGTGCCTCCTCCTCAGCCTCCCGCTGCGCCTCTTTTTCGTCTATCTCCCGAATCGTCTCCAGAATCGACTTGCCCTTTTTCTTTTTGGTGTCGTCTGTGTCGTCTGTGGAGGAGATGTGTTTTTCTTCTTCCTGCATAGCATGACCTCTGTTTCAAAAAAGGGGAATCGTGCGGACGCAACATTCCCGTCCATACCGATTCCCCCTTGTTGTTTTGTGTGGTGATGAAACTTTATGCTTCGGTTTCTTCTTCCGCAGCGTCTTCTTCTTCCTGTCCCAGCTTCGGCAGCGGCCGCATGGTGGGGAACAGCAGGACATCACGGATGGACGGACTGTCGGTCAGGAGCATAACCAGTCTGTCCAGACCCAGTCCCAGACCGCCTGTGGGCGGCATGCCGTATTCCAGTGCTGTCACGAAATCCTCGTCCACTTCGCCAGTCGTATCGCCCAGCGCACGGCGAGCCTCCACCTGCTTGACAAAACGCTCCTTCTGATCTACCGGATCGTTCAGCTCAGAGAATGCGTTGCCCATTTCACGGGCATAGATGAAGTACTCGAAGCGCTCGGTGAACGCCGGATTTTCCGGCTTGCGCTTTGCCAGCGGAGAATTCTCGACCGGATAGTCGTAGATGATGGTCGGCTGAATCAGCTGCTCTTCGACGAATGCATCAAAGAATGCGATCAGAACGTGACCCTTGGTTGCGTTTTCGCCCTCTTCGACTTCCACGCCCTTTTCCTTGGCGCAGGCTCTTGCGTCAGCATCCGTTGCCCAGTCGTTGTAATCCACGCCGGCATACTTCTTGACAGCCTCCGCCATGGTCAGACGCTCCCACGGTTCGCCCAGACGGATGTCTGTGCCCTGATAGGAGATGATGTCCTTGCCGCAGATCTTCTTTGCCAGCGTGCGGTACATATCCTCGATCAGATCCATCATGCCGTGATAATCGGTGTATGCCTGATACATTTCAATAGAGGTGAACTCCGGATTGTGAGAGGGATCCATGCCCTCGTTCCGGAAGATGCGTCCCACTTCGTAAACACGGTCGAAGCCGCCGACGATGAGCTTCTTCAGATTCAGTTCGGTTTCGATGCGCAGGAACATGTCCATGTCCAGCGTGTTGTGATGGGTCACAAACGGCTTTGCCGCAGCGGCAATTTGCAGCGGCAGCAGAACTGGTGTTTCCACTTCCAGATAGCCGATGCCGTCCAGATAAGCACGGATTTCCCGCAGGATCTGGCTTCTGGTGACAAATGTCTGCTTGACATTCGGGTTTACGATCAAGTCCAGATACCGCTGACGGTAACGGGTGTCCTGATCCTTCAGACCGTGCCACTTCTCCGGCAGCGGTGCAAGGTTTTTGGAGAGCAGCGTCAGTTCGGTTACGGAAACCGAAATCTCACCCTTCTGGGTACGGAATACCTCGCCCTCGATACCGATGATGTCGCCGATGTCGAACTTCTTGTAGCCCTTATATACGTCCTCGCCAACGTTGTCGCGCTTGATATACAGCTGAAGGCGGCCGTAGCGGTCGGTCATGTCCGAGAAAGACGCCTTGCCCATGATGCGCTTGGACATCATGCGGCCCGCCAGACGGACGGTCTTGCCCTCAAGCTCATCGAAATGCTCGTGGATGTCGGTGGTGTAGTGGTCGCGCTCGAAACGGACCTGCTGGAACGGGTCGTTGCCCGCTGCCTGCAGCTCGGCCAGCTTCTCGCGGCGGATGCGCTTCAGCTCGTGCAGTTCCTCTGCGGTCTGCTCGTGCTGCTCCTGCGCCTGATGCTGTTCTGCCATAGTTTCCCCATCTTTCTGTATCATTTATCTGCGTCTCCGCTCGGAAACGCGCCAAAGGAACAGTCTGCGCTGTTCTGATTTCTCGACCTTACTTTTCGATCTTGACGATCTGGTACTTGATAACGCCGGCCGGCGCCTCGACCTCAACGATAGAGCCTACCTTCTTGCCGAGCATTGCCTTGCCGAACGGGGACTCGTCCGAGATTTTGCCGTCCATCGGGTCGGCCTCCTGCGAGCCTACGAAGTGGTACTCCTCTTCCTCGTCCTCCTCGAGATCCTTAACAATAAAGCGGCAGCCGGGAGAAACCTCGTCTGCAGCGTAGATGCAAGCGCTCCGGAAAGTGTTCATCTGTGCGACTTCCCGACCGTGGATACCGCTATGATCGATGAGAAGCTGGAAGAGGATATGAAAGAGGTTCTGGAAATCGTCGTTATGGGACGTGCGTGCCGTAACACGGCAAACATCAAGAACCGTCAGCCTATCGGCACGATGTTTGTCAAAGCCGACAAGCAGCTGTCTGATTTCTATCAGGAAATCATCGAAGACGAATTAAATGTCAAGAAGGTAGTCTTCACAGATGACGTGCGTGACTTTACTGCATACACCTTCAAGCCTCAGCTGCGTACAGTTGGACCCAAATACGGCAAACAGCTTGGCGGCATCAAAAAGCATTTGGATGAGCTGGATGGAAATGCTGCAATGGATGAGCTGGAAAGCGTTGGAGCACTGAAATTTGACGTGAACGGCACAGAAGTGGAGCTGACCAAAGAGGACCTGCTGATCGATATGGCTCAGAAGCCCGGTTATGTATCTGAGGCAGACAACTACATGACAGTTGTTCTGGACACCAACCTGTCTGAGGAGCTGCTGGAAGAGGGCTTTGTATACGAAGTCATCAGCAAGATCCAGACTATGCGTAAGGATGCAGGCTTTGAAGTGATGGATCACATTAAGGTTTCTGTCTGCGGCAATGAGAAGGTAGAAGGCATTGTTGCACG
>ENA-OPTA01001172-OPTA01001172.1-human-gut-metagenome-genome-assembly--contig:-NODE-1172-length-16398-cov-10.681331_pt1 | contig 16398 bp, 12 predicted proteins | sample MGYA00241813_ERZ501917 | MGnify/ENA primary metagenome ERZ501917 (study PRJEB25962, sample SAMEA2042408) | human gut metagenome | biome: human gut; feature: human-associated habitat; material: faeces...
GTTTTGGGATAGATTTCCCAAAGCCTTGTGCGGAAATGATTATAGGCCTTTGGCGCGGTATACAGGATGGTGCGCTCGGTCTTTTTGTCCTTATCGACCACAATGCGGCGTCCCTTCAGGGCGGCATTCCCGGCCTCCATCACCATCTGCTTTCCCAGCTTTTCCGCGATGCTGCGCGCCCGTGTCTGCCAGCGCAGTGCTGCCTCATCCGGGTCGTCCTGCTCCTGGTCGATCGCCTGCAGCCACTGCCGGAAAGGCCGGTCCACTGCAAAGTAGAACTGTGCACGAACCGCGCCGCCTGCATTTTCATTCCGGTCACCGGCGGCAATTGCCAGTTCCTGCGCAAAACGCCCGATCAGCGCCGCTGTCTGTTCACAGCGCTCGATTTCTCTGACGATCCGGCTCTGCCATGGGCGCCCTATCTCATCCAGAATCCCTGCCTGAAAGGTCAGGCTGTCGCTGAAAGAATCATTTACAAAGAAGTCCTTATCGCCATATTGGACACCGGAGATACGGAAATGTACCTTTCTGCGGGGATCCAGAAGTTTCAATCTCTTTTCCTGCAACTTTTCGATCCAGCATACAACGCCCGGGCGATGCCCGCTGTCCTGACAAAAAACCGCCGGGAACTCCCGCCAGAATTGTTTGGCCGGGTCATGACGGCAGGGCACAAACACCACCGGTTCATTTTTCTTGATTGGCATCGTGCGCCAGATGGTCATCTGTTCGGCAAAGACGTTTTCTCTGGGGAAGAAATCTCCTCCCAGCAGACAGAACCCATCTACATTCTCCCCTGTCCTGTGCAGCAACAGCCTTCTGGATTGCAGGGTGAGCAGCTGTGCCGGGTTATCCGGGCAGCAAATTTCTGTCCGTTCCGCGCTCTTTGGTGCTTCCAATTCCCAACAGGGCTTGCTTTCGCCCCAGCATTCCCGGCCGTCGCGCAGCAGCGTCAGGTTCAGCATCAGGGTCTCGTACAGATTATCACCCTGTGCCTGAATAAAACCGATCTTGCCCAGCCACCCGGCTCCTACGGACGGAAGCCCCTTTCCTTTTGGCTTTGCAGAGGTGTCATCATAGCCGTTCACACACAGCAGCCACCGCGCCGCCTGCGGATAGCTCAGCTGCTCCTTGCTCTGCCCCGCATACAGCGGAAAGAGCCGGAGTTTATTGCTGCTTTCCGACATTTCACCGTTGAGTTTGGCCGCACCGTATTCCGTGCCGATCTTTGCCTGCGGCACCTGCCAGAATGGATGTGTCGGGTGGAACAGCCAGAAGCGGTCCTTCCACTGCTCCAGATAATCCCGGACAGGCGCCGCCGGAAAATGCCCAAGCTGCCACAGCGCGCTCCAGCGCTCAAGTGCATCATCGCTCTGCATCAGTGGGCGGGGCTCTCCCTTTGCATCCACCCGGGAGAACACGGTGAACAGCACCGCCAGCAGCAGCCGCAGCACGGCGGCGTTCTGGGTGGGCATCTCGCCCGCAAGGTCCACATAATCCTGCGCCGACACCAGCGCCTCGGTCAGGGACACCTCCCGCACCGTGTTGTCCCGCAGCCGCACCCGTATCCACGGTTCGGTCAGCAGGTTGAATTCAATTTCCTTCATCCGTCTCCTCCTTTTGGTAATACAGGCCGTTTTCACGGTCATAACAAAGTTCCATGCCCGCAAGCCGGGCAGTCAGGTTTTCATCCAGCAGCAGGATCAGTTCTCCGTGCAGCAGCGGCGACAGCTGCCACGCCGCAAGGCGGCTGCGGTTGTCCGCTTCCAACTCCCGGATGACCCTATCCACCTTCCACGCTTTGCCGAACACCGCCGGGAGCCGCAGCTTCTGCCGGGCGATCTTCAGTGCCGTTTCCGGCGGGGGCGGGCTGTCGACAGCTACGGCACTGCCGCCCTCCTGCCACGGCAGAAAGTGGATGCTGCCGTCTGCCCGACACTGCATTACAAGCACCTCTACCGAGGGGTCGCCGTCCCGCACTGCTGCCCGCGCCGCCGGGTCGGAGCGGGCACCCTCGTTCTGCATCCAGTCGTCCAGCGTATTCAGCTGCGCCAGCCGGTGCGTTTCCGGCTGCGGCACAAGGTATGCTTCGGCGCGTGCTTTCATTTTCTCCTGTGTCCGCTCATATATGGAGCGCATTTCCTCGCCCTGCGCCCCGCCGGGAGCTTCCCGCTCCCAGCCGTAGACCCGCTGCACCAGCGGAGAGATCTCCTCCGGCAGCCGGATGCTCCGGGGCAGAAACTTCCGGGTGCGCCAGAGCAGCCACTGTCCATATACCGCCTCGCTGCCCGCATCAAAGGCATCTTCCCCGGTGTCCAGCACCGCGCAGCAGGCCTGCTGCAACGGAGCGGGGCGGCTGCGGTGGTGGCGGTGCAGCCGTCCAATGCGCTGCAGCAGCAGATCCATGGGGCAAAGCTCTGTGACAAGAACGTCCAGATCAATGTCCAGCGACTGCTCCATCACCTGCGTACCCACCACGATCAGGTCGTTCCGGCACTCCGGTGCAGAGCCCTTGCCGATGCGTGCCATCAGCTGGTTTTCCCGCGCCGCGCGGTCCGGCATCAGGAACTGCGCATGGAACAGCTGCACCTCTTTGTCCGGCAGGCTTTCCCGCAGCAGCTGCGCGATCTTCTGCGCTTTTTTGACCGTGTTTACGATCACCCCTGCACAGCCGCCCTCTGCCAGCTTCCGGCGCAGCAGCGCGGGCAGCTCCGGCTCTGTGAGCGTGGTCAGCTGCACCGTTTGACCGGGTGCATCCGATGGGATGGCCGTCTGCTTTACCTCTGCGCCATTCGTCCATATCAGCAGCGGATAGCCGCAGCTGGTTTCCCACGGAGCGTCCGGGGCGGCCTTTTTCTGCTGGTAGGCCTCGACCAGCTCTGTGCGCCGCCGGGCGGGCAGGGTGGCCGACAGCAGAATGACCGGCACCTTGTACCAGCCCAGCCATTCCAGTGTCCGGTCCAGATAGCAGTTCATGTAGGTATCGTAGGCGTGGCACTCATCAATAATGACCACCTTGCCCGCAAGCCCCAGATGCCGCAGCATAACGTGCTTCTGGGCAAGTGCCGCCAGCAGCAGCTGATCCACTGTGCCAATCACGAAGTTTGCCAGCAGTACCTGTTTGTTTCCTCGAAACCACTGGTGTACCTGTACCCGATGCTCTTCCTGCGCATCTTCCTCCAGCTGCACCCCGCGCCCCTGTAACCGCAAATAGTTCTCGTTCAGTTCCGCCATGCCGTGCGCCAACTTTATAGCCTGCGGCAGCGTCTCCTCAGTCTGCGTGTCTGCCCAGCCAAGCAGCCGGGGAAAGATGCCGTTTGCCGTGGCCTGTGTGGGCAGCCCGAAAAAGACACCGCCCAGCCCGAACCGGCTGGCCATGACCTCCGCAGCGGCCAGCGCCGCCTCGGTTTTACCCACGCCCATCTGTGCTTCCAAAATCAGGATGCCCGGTTCCGCTGCGGTATCCACAGCCTCCAGAACAGCCCTCTGCACCGCATTGGGCGCAAAGCCGAACCGCACTGCAAACTCCTGCGGGTCTGCGATGCCTGGCTGTGCCTCCCACGGGAAGGGCAGGGCCAGCTTTTCCCAAGCCCTGTCCACCCGCGCCGGGTAATCCTCCATGCTGCCCAGCTCCTCTACCGGGATCAGGGGGAAGTATTCCGTATTGCTGGCGATCCAGTCTGCCATGATCAGAAGTCCGGTCAGAAGCACTTCCTCCTGCGGATTCAGATCATCCAACTCCGCCGTGTCGTCAAAGCCACAGTCCTGCAAAACAGTCATGAGCAGTTCTGTCCAGAAGTCCTGCCAGACCTTTTCCTGTCCCTTGGGGTAGTAGTTGCTCTCCCAGCACTCCAACTGGTCATCGACCGCCGCGCAGCTCTGTGGCCTGCCGTGATGCGCTCCCACAATGGAGGCTAGCCCGCCGGGACAATCATTCCACAGCAGGATTGCCTCTCCCGCCCGGGCATGCGGCGATTCTCTGCGGTTCTGTTCAGGACAGTCCAGCGGCGTCAACATTTCCAGCCGCTGCCGCGCCTCCGGCAGAGTGCGCAGGATATTTGCCTGAAAGGCTACCGTAGCCTTGCCTATATCATGGATCCCGCCCAGAAACCGGGCATGCGCGAGCAACGCTTCCTCGCGCTCAAAGCCCATGGCCCGTTTTGCACTTTCCGGGAGCCACTGCCGGACCAGCCGCTCCATGATGCCCGCCGTATCCCACAGGTGCATCCAGAGCGGCAGCCACAGGCTGGTATTTTCCGGGTCCGTTTTACCGGCCAAAAACCTTGTTTTATTCAACGTCCTTCGCATTTTTGCTCCTTTTCCGGTGTGTGCCTTCCGTGTACCGAGCATAGCAGATAATGTGTACCATAATCCGTACTTTTTGCATTTTATCTCCGCAAATGAAAAAAGCGGCACACCGGGGCGTGCCTCATCAAAACGAAAGTGTCCTTGCAAGGTAAAGAAAACTGCTATTTATGGCCCTGTTCCGCCTTCTGTTCCAAAGATACGCTTCTGCCCTTCTGCTGTCAATGACTCTGCGCCAATTCATCAAAGCTACAAAAAAACGATTTCTTTTTTGTATAAAAAGCCGCCCCGGCTTCCATTGCGGAAACCGGGGCGGTTCATTCTGTTTATTGGTGTTCTTTCAGACACTCAATGCCTACCAACTGGCATTCAGTTTTTGAAGTTTTAGCCATATCTGTATTTAGAGGACTTTCCGTACACTTTTCGGAGCGATTTTTTCAGACTGACCACCGTTTCTTTGATGATCTTTGCCTCATCGGCAGAGCAATCTGCAAGCTGTTCGGTCATCCAGCTGTCGAACACCGGCTTCGCTTTTTTGATCTCGATGCACAGCAGCTCGTCTGCGGAACAGTCCAGTGCGTTAATGATGTCGATCAGCGTTTTCAGGCTGGGCACGGAGTTGCCTGTTTCGATATGGCTGATGTGCGTAACTACCACGCCGACCTCATTGGCCAGCTGCTCCTGCGTCATGCCCTTTGCAAGGCGGCAGGCACGAATACGTTTTCCGATGTCGGCGTAGTCCACCATAGTACAAGTACCCTCCGTTTTGTGAAGTGATACTTGTATTGTATGTGCAATCGACCGGGATTGTAATAACCTGAAAGTGCAGTGGACTTATAAATACTAATCGTTCAGAAATACTTTAACTTCCTGCTTTCCGTCAATCGTTGTCACAGCAGTAATGGCATCCGGGCGGAAGGAGTCTCCCGGATAATGCATTTCCAATTTCAGATTGACTTTTTTCCCAGCTTCCACTTCCTGTGCCAGTTTATTCTCAAAATTTTTGAATTCGTTCCGATTTAGTCCAGAATCCTGCGGAATGAGATTTTCCAAATCGTTTGCCCCATCAAAGCGATCTGCAATTGCATGACCTCGATCATCGGTACTTTTTTCATATCCTTTTCCAATGTCATGGATGCTGTCTTTAATTTGCAGACGACCATCATGCTCTTTCAGATGCAGGTCTCCTTCGGCTGTAAACAGCCTTCCAAGGTGATCGGTAGAGTACTCATATCCGTTTCTTTTATACTCTGCATCCGACAAAAGATCCTGCTCCATACGGTACGGCATTCCATCATCGTTATTTTTGTATTCCAGCTCTTTTTCTAGCTCTGCAAATGACTTTTCCGTAGCAGCATCCAGTTTTTCTTCTGCCTTTTCTGTCACGCCTTTCTGTAGACGCTCAAATGACCGTTTGACGACATCATCCAACCCAATGTGCGTTTTTGCTTCCATCGGTTTCGCTTCTGAGATTTCTCGCCTCACAGCACACGACCTCCCTGCTGTTCAAAATTCGTCCTTAGATTATCTACAGCCTTTGCATCCGGGTTCAGGCTCATGCCCATGCTTATCACGCTATTTAGCACCCAGTCTGCAGCAGCAGCTTTCAGGCCGTACTGTCCCTGCAGCTGTTCCAGAAATTCTTTACGGGGTGTGAGCGACTTTTTAGCTGCGGCACAGTAATCAACGACTGTACCGATCCCACCAAAGAAATCGAACACAGCTTTCCGAGTCTTAGCCACATCCAGTTCGCCGCCTGCAAAGACCCGTTCCAGGTAGCGGCTGTCCTCCGGCTTCAGCACAGTCTCATGGCGTTTCAGCCAGAGCTTCAGCTGCTCCATCTCCGAACTGCTCAGCGGTTCCAGCTCTTTGCCCACTGCCAGTTGTCCGAATACAAACTCTGCGTTGATTTCATGCGGCATTTTTGAAGGCTTGTGGTAAACAGCATTTTCCGGCATGGGATACGCCTCAATCTTGCAGAGCACCGCCTCCGGCCACTCATTCTGGTAAACGGCAGCCACACCCAGCGGCAGCTTGGACAATTCATCGATCTGTGCCTCCTTCAGGGCGGCAGACTTGCCTACCAGCTTGCGATCTTCTTCGTCCGGCAGGCGCAGAATAATTTTGGTGTTCGTGTTGCGGATGACCGACATATCCAGCAGTCCGGGTGCCTGGTCTGCAATGATAAACCCCTCACCATAAGTACGCATTTCCGCAATGGCATTTGCCAGCATTTCCACCGACTTGCCCTGCAAATTTGCACCTTCCTGTGATTGCTCTGCCGAGGTCTTGCGCAGCAGGTTGTGCGCTTCTTCCAGCACTGTGACATGGCGAAGCCTGCTGTTCATCCCGCTGCTGCACATCCGGTATTCCTGTAACTTCATCACCAAGATGCCCATCAGCAGCGATTTCGTTTCCATAGAGCCCACTCGGCTCAAATCCACAATAACATTGCGGTCAAACAGCGCTTCGTCCGTCAGCGCATCTTCTGCGCAAAGCACACTTCCATAAATACCGTTTGTCAACGACTTTACGCGGGTGCACAATGCGCCCACATAATCGCTTTGGGTATCCTTGGAATAATGCGACTCTTCAATGACGCCCGGCAGAATATCCAGCAGGTCAAAGAAGGTTGGGAAAACTCCCTTCTCGCTCTCCGAATTGCGCAGATCCCAGCCTACTTTCTGATAGCTGCGCTCAATAGCATCCTTCAGCACCGCTGGCATGGCTGCATACATCGGCCAGCAGGCGTTGAATATCTCCACCAGACGGTCAATATGTTCCAGAATATGGATATTCTCAGGGAACGCAAAGGGGTTCATGCGCAGCAGCGGCGTTTCTCTGGGGTTTGTACCAAACACCTGCACATCTGTACAATTGCCGAACACGTTCTTGTATTCGCCCTTGGCCGGTTCCACCACAAGAAACGTCGTTTGTCCGTTCTTTGTGATCTCATCCAGCAGATGGTAGACCGCATTGGATTTGCCTGTGCCGGTCGAGCCAGTGATGAACGTATGGGAAGCCATCGCCTGCCGGTTCAAGAGCAGTCCTGCCGCTTCCTCTTTACCCATGTGGTAAATCTTGCCCAGATTCATCTTGTCCTCATCCGGCATCGCCTCATCCGGCACATTGCGGCCAAACTCCGCGTGCTCAATAATCGGCAAACCATGCACTGAGCGGGTGGGCAAACCAAGGTGCATCGGCAGTTCCCGCCCGCTGACCAGCGTTGCAGGTGTATAAAGCAGACTATCCGGCGCATTCTCCCATAGCGGGCGAGCAAAGACCGGTTGCATGAACCGCTTGAGATATTCCCGCAGCTGTGCCACTTCTGCCTCATTGTTCTTCCACACATTGACGGCACCGCTCTCCACCGAGGAGCCCTCGCCTACCATCAATGCGCGGTAAGTGTTGGCCGCCAAAAGTGCTGTGGATTGAGTAGACGAAAGGAAATACGCTGCACAGTTATAGCAGCCATAATCTTCACTTTCCTTTACACGCTTGAGCTGGTTTTCAATGCGTTCCAGCAGTTCCTCCACCGATTTATTGCACAGTTCCACCTGCTGAGTACGGCCCGTGCCGCGGGTGTCCGTTGTGCCGTGGCTCTCCTGCTGGCTGGTGCTGTCTGAAATGCCATGGGACGTTCCATCGGAGGTGCTGTGCGAAGTGCCGGTCTGCTCGGTGGTAGAGTGGCTGGTACCCCGCGAGGCGTTTACGCCCAGTGAGCCGCCGATGTTCCGGGCGATGCTGTTGAAAGCCGTTCTGGCTGGCGTCATGCCTCCTATGGCCCTGCCTGCCGTGCCAAGCAGCGGGCCGATGACGGCCCCCGCGCCCGGAATCAGGGCCGAAGCTGCCAAGCCGCCCAGACCCAGAATGCCTGCAATGCCGCCAGCCACCGGCGAGATTTTTGTGACCGAGGTGCCGAAGCTGCTGCCGACACCGCCGTTGATACCGCCGCTGACCCCTTTCGTTTTCTGTGTGCCGTCCGTCACCGAAGAGGACTGGTTCGTACCGTCCGTTGTAGTCGTGCTGACAGTATCGCTGATGGTATGGGAAGTTCCACTGCACAGGCTCTCCATCACAGCAGTACTCTGGTTCTCGGTATAAGACCATGTACTCTTGCGGAAGGGCGAAAGAGTGCTGTACAGATTTTCATACCCGCTGCGGATAGCCGCCTGCGTTTCATTGGAAACAGGTTCTGCCAAAAACAGCGCAGTATACTTTTCTCCTTCCATCGCATCCATAAAGCGCTCAATGCCCTGCACAAAGGCTTTATCTTCCGTTTTGGACTTATCGCGCAGAGCTGCCACACAGGACACTGAGGCCACCGCCTCCTGCGCTTCGCCAAAGGCTTCATCCAGCAGTTCTTTTTCATCTTTCTGAGAAATGCCTTTTATATCGGAACCGGGGAAGTTGGAGAGCAGCACTTTCTGCAACGCCTTGCTGGAAATTTCCAGCTTGCGGCTCTTCATGCTCTGTTTCAGGGGATCCTCGCGAACGCCCAGATAGATATTGGCACCGGCATTTCCTTCCGGCACATCGATCATCACCGCCAGACTACAGCCTTGTGCCATGCTGGAATAGTACACCGTGGAAAGCTTCTGGAACATATCTTCGCCCTTTTTCAGGGTCAGTTTCTTCAGCTGGAACATTCGGATACACTGAGTGGGATCCTGCACCTCCAGCATCTTCTGAGAAAGCTCCACCATGCCATAGTTCTGCAGTTCCGTCAGATATTTTTTATACACCAGATGGTCTGCAAGCGTCAGCTGATCCGTCAGGTCATGCAGCGACCTCTGCGCGGAAAGCTGCTGTTTTTCAAGCACCTCAAGCTCGTCTGCCATGATTTATTTTCCTTTCTGCTGTTAACCCCTCAAAATCTTCCATATCAGGCCCGTCGCAGCCAGTGCCGCACCTGCTGCGACGGCAGAGCCCACGTCGCAGCCCTGTAGCTTTTTAAGAGCCTTCTTTGCTCTTTCATGGCCTTGATCAGCGGCTTTCTGGTACCACTCCGCCGCCTTCGTAAGGTCTTTCGTCACGCCATGACCCCCCTCATAACAACGGCCTAGCTGGTACTGCGCTGAACCAAGACCTTGCTCTGCAGCTTTCCGGTACCACTCCACTGCCTTGGCTGAGTCTGTCTCAACACCCATACCCGAATATATATCTATCTCTATCTCCCTCTCCAACTCCAACTCATCATACAAAAAGCTCAGACTATTCTGTGCACCTGCCTCCATATCCATGTCCTCATAACAAAGGCCCAGACTATCCTGTGCACCTGCGTGGCCTTGTTTCGCAGCTTTCTGATACCATTTGAATGCCTCTTTTCCATCTTTTGACAGCAAAAGCTCTGCTAGATTATATTGAGCGTCTGCGTATCCTTGCTCTGCTGATTTCCGGTACCATTTTACTGCCTCTTCTTGGTTTTGTGCCACGCCATATCCATTTTTATAGAACAAACCAAGTTTATACTGTGCATCTACATCGCCCTGGTCTGCAGCTTTCCGGTACCACTCCGCTGCGGCTGCTTTTGATAACGCAACACCATCGCCACATTCGTAACAGCTACCCAGAGTGTACTGCGCAGCGGCCACTCCCTGCTCTGCAGATTTGCGATACCATTTCACTGCCTCTTCTTTATTTTGTGTCACACCATATCCATTTTTATAGAACCAGCCAAGCCTACACTGAGCTCTTGCACATCCCTGCTCCGCAGATTTCCGGTACCATTTTACTGCCTCTTCTTTGTTTTGTGCCACGCCATATCCATTTTCATAGAACAAACCAAGTTTATACTGTGCATCCGCATCACCCTGTTCTGCCGCTTTCCGAAACCATTTCACGGCTTCTTCGTTATCCTTTTCTGTTCCTTTTCCATAATAGTAGCATTTGCCCAATTTATATTGTGCTCCCACATTGCCCTGCTCTGCGGCTTTCCGATACCAGAAAACAGCCTTGCTCGTATCCTTTTCCACACCAAATCCGGTATCGTAGCAGTAGCCAATGCTATTCTGTGCGACTGCTATTCCCTGTTCTGCGGCTTTTTCGCACCACATCGCAGCCTTTTTCGGGTCTTTTTCTACGCCTTCTCCTGTCTTGTAGCAATAGCCAAGATTATACTGCGCCCTTGCAAGTCCCTGCTCTGCGGCTCTCGCATACCACTCAGCGGCCTGTACAGGGTCTTTTGTTACACCATTGCCATTCATATAGCAAAGGCCCAGATTGTTCTGTGCCTCTGCAAGTCCCTGCTCTGCGGCTCTCGCATACCATTCAGCGGCCTGTACAGGGCCTTTCGCTATGCCACTGCCCTTCATATAGCAAACGCCCAGATTGTTCTGCGCTCTTGCATTGCCCTGTTCTGCCGCCTTGCGGTAGCATTCAAATGCCTGTTCCAAATCTTTTGCAACACCTGTTCCATAGTTATAGCAGTCGCCCAGTTTTTTCTGCGCTTCCGCATATCCCTGCTCTGCGGCCTTTTTGTACCACACGACCGCATTTTCTTCATTTTTTTCCACACCAGTGCCGTTCTGATAGCACCGGGCCACTTCAAACTGTGCCTCGGGGCTTCCGTAATCACTGGCCGCAACCATGTACTTCTGAAACGCCATCTCGGCATTGCCGACCTGCTGAAAATCACTGGCATCCTGCAGATAGTCCTGCTCGGTTTCCTCCTGCGTTTCCTGCTGCGCTTCCTCACCCAGACAAAAGCACTCCACGCAATTCATAAATTCTCGCTTTTTGTCCTCCGGCCCATTGAACTGAAAGCTGTATACGGCATCTTTCTCACCGCTGAAACCCATAGCCTTGATCTCAGCCCCCAGACCGTCCCAATTCACACGGCCAGCCGCCGGTTCAAACCATTCTTCAACAGATTTTGTCTTGATGGCATTCGGGATTTCCATGTCCTGCCCACCCACACGGATAGACTCCAGTTTATCTGTAAAACGTACCTCCACCTGAATTTTGCTCATGATGATAGTCTCCCTATGTATTTATAATTTTTATATAGTCTCCTTGACTTCTCACCCACATCTGGATGCCCGTGCCAAACACCTCGGCTTCCACGATCCAGCCTTTTTCCGTCACCTGCAAAACCTTTGCAGTGGGCAGACGGTCGAGAACGGATTCCAGACTTGGCCCGGTATACTCGAACCGGATGGTCTGCAACTCGCCGCCGTACATGAACTGGATGCGCTTGCGCATCTCGCCTTCCTGAAAGCGGTCGGTATAGCGCTGGGCAAAGTGTCGGTCGAGGGTCTTATAGTTTTGGATACGGTCGATGCGGTAAATCGTCGGGGAGTTGTCCTGCGGATTCTTGAAGTGCTTATCCTTGTCGATGCCCTCAATAAACGCCGCCAGATAGAAATAATACTCGCTGAACAGGATGCCCACCGGCTCAATGGTGCGCACGCGGGTCTCGCCATCATGGGTGCGGCAGTAGGTAATTTCCATGACATTGTGATTTTCTACTGCCGTGCCGATGTCCCACAAACTCTCAATAAACTTCCGGCCATGCTGCGGCTCAACGTAATGGAAACGCTCATTGCTGATGAGGTCTTTCACCTGATTCAACCGATCCAGCGGGGTGCACACCTGCACCAGCTTGTCCAGAATGGGGAACATTTCCTCCTTGACCATGGAACGGCTTTCCAGCAAAATCTTGCACACTGCCAGAATCTCGCTGCTGGTGAGGAAGCGGGAAAGCGTGTCATCCAGCAGATAACCGCCTTTTGCGGAGTTGTATAAGATCTCCCGGCGCGGCTCGCTGTCTGCAAAATAGCTGCGCAGGGTATCAAGATCGCGCTGGATGGTTTTCTCACTGACGCCAAAGTGGTCCGCCGTTTGCTGTTTGTTCAGCACACCGCCCTGTACCAGAATCTGCTGAATATAGAGTATACGGTCTAATCTACTATTACGCACAGTTCATTCTCCTTCTCTGCTTATTGTAACACAGTGCAACAACAGCCGCAATTCTTTGTGTGAAATTTTGTTGTTTTGTGAAACAGCCACAAAATTTTTGTCTCTTTTGCACAATCCTAGTATACAAAAAAAGATGGACAGCTTGTCTGTCCATCCTCCAAAAAGCCAAGTGCTTTTCTCACAAATTCCATCTGCGGTTCAGCCGGTAGATCACATCCCATACATCATCCTTAAAAGTGTACATTACCTGATGCGGTGATGCACTTCTGCTTGCCATGCAGACAAGCAGAAACAGTTCGGCGGCAAATGCCGCGCCCAGCAGAAACATCCATATTTTTTTCATTGCGCACTCTCCTTTGATGGCGTTTATGCCCTTTTATCTGTCTATTATAACGATCCTGTTGGACAGTTTGCTTGTCCTTTCTGTAAAGGATATTTTCTGCTTTTCCTGTACGTTGCAACACAAAAACCGCCCCGGCTTCCTGTTACGGAAACCGGGGCGGTTCGTTTGCTTTATTTGTGCTTTTTCAAGCGCTCACGCAATTACTTGCGGGGGTTCTTGATAGCAGCCTGTTCTGCACTTTATAAACGGAGAGTACAAGAAACTGCATATTTACGTTATTTATTTTTTCAAGTATTCGGTTTTTTGTCCTTTTTGCAATATTTTTAAAAAATAACACATTTTTGATTTTGCAGTTTTTGGGACAAACTACAACGCATTTTTTCATCCATTTTCCCATCCATTTTTTCTCAAAAATGGAACTTCAAAAAATTTTCCATATCACAAAAAGGAGGTGTTTTTCCACATGAACACACCCATACAGTTGAAAATCCGAGGTCACACCAAATGACGCTGGACTACTTCTATGGTCAGTCGGGCGAATTGTTCTCCTATTTCCGCATCCCCAAGGCACTGTTCCAAGACCACCGCTTCCGGCAGCTCTCCACCGATGCCCGGACACTGTACGGCATTCTGCTGGACCGCATGAGCCTGTCTGCAAAGAACGGCTGGCTGGACGAGCAGGGGCGAGTGTATATCATTTACACCGTCCGGGAAATGCAGGAATCCCTCTGCTGCGCCGAACACAAAGCGGTCAAGCTGTTCCGGGAACTGGAGGACACCGACCTCATCGAGCGCAAACGCCGTGGTCTGGGCAGACCCAGCTTAATCTACGTCAAGGACTTTTCCTCCGGCTTGCCAAAAGCGCAAGTACAGAATTGCACAAACAGCAATTCTGGTGCTGCCGAAAGCGCAATTCTGGTGCAGCCAAAACCGCAAGCAAATAAGACTGATAAGAATAAAACAGAGTGGAACGATCCTGACCCTATCTATTCCGGGGGCATCCGGAAGCAGCTTGAGGATTATTTTTATCAGGCATTGGAGGTAGACCTCCTGCTTCGGCTCTGCCCGGATGATGAGGACACCATCTATCAGATTGTGGATTTGCTTGTGGACACCTGTTCTACCAAACGCAAGATGTTGCGGATCGCCGGAGATGACAAGCCCACCGAGGTGGTACGCAGTCGGCTGAAAAAGCTGAACGCCGACCACATCCGTTTTGTGCTGGATTCTCTGGCAGAAAACACCGCCCCGGTGCGGAACATGAAGCAGTATCTGCTGGCGATGCTCTACAATGCGCCCACCACCATGAACCTCTACTATCAGAACAAAACGAACCACGACTTTGCGCGTGGTTCACCGAAAGCGGGGTGATGTTATCGCAAAGAAAGCTACGATTATCGCAGTCACCAATCAAAAAGGTGGTGTGGGGAAAAGCACCACCTGTGAAAATCTAGGCATCGGGCTGGCAATGGAGGGCAAGAAAGTCCTGTTGGTGGATACCGACCCACAGGGTTCACTGACCATCAGCATGGGCTGGCAGCAGCCCGATGAATTGCCCACCACTCTTTCCACCCTGATGGCAAAAGCCATGAACGACCAGCCCATCCAGCCCGGCGAGGGCATTCTGCACCACGCAGAGGGCGTTGACTTGATCCCTGCCAACATCGAACTGGCAGGGTTGGAAGTGGCTCTGGTAAACAGCATGAACCGGGAAAAGATGCTGAAACAGGTGCTGGACAGTGCCAAACGGGAGTACGATTTTATTTTGCTGGACTGTATGCCCTCGCTGGGGATGCTGACCATTAACGCATTGGCGGCGGCAGACGCTGCTCTGATTCCTGTGCAGGCACAGTACCTGTCTGCAAAAGGCTTGGAGCAACTTTTGCAGACCGTGCAGAAGGTTCGGCGGCAGATCAACCCGAAGCTGAAAATTGAGGGTATCTTGCTGACCATGACCGACAGCCGCACCAACTACGGAAAGCAGATCAGCAATCTGATCCGGCAGGCATACGGAAAGCGCCTGAAGGTGTTTGAGCAGACCATCCCACGGTCCGTCCGAGCAGCAGAAACCAGTGCGGCAGGCAAAAGTATCTTTGCCTATGACCCCAAAGGCAAGGTGGCAGAAGCCTACCAATCTCTTGCAAAGGAGGTGCAGGCGGATGCCGATCGACAGCGGAAACTTAGCTCTGAAAGGGCTAGATGACCTGTTTTCCACCGAGGAAAACCGACAAGAGGAACAGCGGGAGCAGGTACAGCAAATTCCCATTGATGCGTTGCACCCCTTCACCAACCACCCCTTCAAGGTGCTGGACGATGAATCCATGACCCGGACGGTGGAGAGTATCGCACAGTACGGTGTGCTGGCTCCGCTGATTGCCCGACCTCGCCCGGACGGTGACGGCTACGAGATCATCTCTGGGCACCGCCGCCAGTATGCAGCTAAACTTGCCGGGCTGGATACCCTGCCGGTTATTGTGCGGCAGATGTCGGACGATGCTGCTATGATATTGATGGTGGACAGCAATCTCCAACGTGAACACATCCTGCCCAGTGAGAGGGCTTTTGCCTACAAAATGAAGCTGGACGCAATAAAAAATCAAGGTGCTAGGTCAGATTTAACTTCTACGCAAGTTGCGCAGAAGTTGTCCGTCGAAAAAGTTGGCGATGATGCTGGGGTAAGTAAAGATACTATTCGCCGTTTCATCCGCTTGACCAACCTTATCCCGGAACTGCTGGACATGGTAGACGAAAAGAAAATCGCTTTTAATCCCGCTGTGGAATTGTCTTATCTGGACGAAAGCCAACAGCGGGCTTTTTTAGAAGCAATGAACGACACCCAGAATGCACCGTCCTTATCGCAGGCGCAGCACCTGAAAAAGATGGCACAGCAGGGAGAGTTCAGCTACGAAAAAGCCTTTGATGTGATGGGACAGGAGAAAAAGAGCGAGAAAGACACTGTGACCATCAAAAACGAGACTCTGCGAAAGTATTTCCCCCGCAGCTACACGCCCAAACAGATGGAGGAGAAGATCATACAGCTTTTGGATGCGTGGCAGAAAAAGCAGCAGCGCCACAACGAACGCTGATTTGTAACGCAAGACCCGATTGGGTCTTTTTTGTTTGCAAAAATTTGGAGGTAACGCCTATGAACAATACGATTCCTTTTCACCCCGCAGCTCACGCTCCGCAGATCACGGTGGACGTGAATATCCTGTCCATGCTGAAACAGGCGGCATCCTGTTTGAGCGAAATGACAAGCGAGAATGTCTACCTTGCCGCCATCGGCCCGGACATGGAACTGACCATTATCATGGAGGAGGATGCTCCTTCCGTTCTGCCCTGTTTTGACGAGGACGATGCCCTGATTTCCGTAAAGGGTGCACCGCTGTTTATCAGCTACAATCCGGCGCAGGTCCTCAAACTGGCAGGCAAGCGGTACCTGACCGGCTCGGTCATCTTCTACCGCACCGATGGGCACAGTACCATCGTGTCCCTGACGGTGGAGGACATTTACCGCTTTCAGACCTATCTGGAAAGCCACAGCACCACCCTGATGGCAGATGGGCAGAAGCTGACCTGCATCTGCATCGACTGAGGTGTGTCATGCTGAACTTTTTTATTGGTTTCGCATTTTTTGAAGCTGGTGCCTTTTTCGGTTTCTTCGTGGCGGCTTTGATGCAGGCGGCACGGAGCGGTGAGATCGGACTGAACGGAAAGGAGGATTCGCATGGCTGAAAACACCTTGTCGGTGCTGAAAATTGCGCCGGGACAGTATCCACAGCAGGTCGAGATTGATAACGACCTGAAGGCTTTGCAGCAGGCGGTGGGCGGTT
>ENA-OPTA01001173-OPTA01001173.1-human-gut-metagenome-genome-assembly--contig:-NODE-1173-length-16363-cov-4.135087_pt1 | contig 16363 bp, 12 predicted proteins | sample MGYA00241813_ERZ501917 | MGnify/ENA primary metagenome ERZ501917 (study PRJEB25962, sample SAMEA2042408) | human gut metagenome | biome: human gut; feature: human-associated habitat; material: faeces...
TTTCAGTAGCCATTCAGCCAGATAATATCAATGTCGCCTTAAGTTAGTGACATTGCCGGAATTATTGTCTTTTTCTTTTATTCTTCTGATTGAGACATGCATCCGAATCGGTTTGATTCCTTCCAATGATAACTATCTCACTTATTCGAAGATATCTTCGATGCCTTTTGTCATCACGGACAAAAAACTGAATCCTGTCACCAATCACCTTGATGACATAGATATCACAAAAGCACAATATGAAGAGAGCATGACAAAAGGCTCCCTTCTCCTCAGTAAGAATATCCGTTTATCGAATCAGAACATATCAGGCGGTCATATCTTTTATATCGAAGACCTTTCTTCTATTATTGAAATGGTCCATGAATTATCAAGCAAGAATGAATTGCTGTCAGAAGAAAAAGAACTCATCGCCTATGAAAACGAACTCAAAGAACAGAAAGCAAAGATAGAGAAGAAAAACCAGCTTTATGACAATATCTTCGCTATTGTCAAAGAAGACCTGAATCAGTTAAAAGAGCTGCTTGAAAAAACAGATAAAGAATCCGAGAACTGCTTGAAGAATATGAAGAAAGCATGCGTCTATCTCACTTATATCAAGAGAAGAAGCAATTTGGAAATCCTTCATAATCAACATGAGCTCATCAACATTCAGGAAATTGTCTTATCCATCAATGAATCCCTCGTCTATCTTAACGAATGTGGTATCTTGGCTTCCCTTATCAATAATGGAAAAGGAGAATATAACGGAGATCTCTGCATTCTCCTTTATGAATTCTTTGAATACTATCTCAAAACAACTTTTGATTCACTTCATGAATTGATATTGCGAATTGACTCTTTTGAAAACGAGCTATCCCTTCGCATCATCTCTGATGTTTCTCTTGTATCGCCATATGGATTTGAAAAAGAAAAGATGAAACAATATCGCCTGACGCTGACTTCTTTTAAAGAAGATGATCTTTTCTATACCGTTCTCACTTTTCCGATTAAAGGAGGAGAAACAAAATGAATTACATTTCTTCACCCTATGCTATCCAAATGCTTCTTCCTATCCTCTACTTTTCTCTCATTATCTTTTCTCTATGCAACATCTTTTTAAGCCATAGACATAAGCAAAAAATCCTTTTCATCCTGACAGAAAGCGTCATCGTCTTCTTCTATAGCATTCTCCTTATCGGATGTCTTACCTGTTTGGATGAGAAAGACATTTCAAAACTAGGATGCTTATCCTCTTTTGCCGCTTCAATTCCCATTTCAGTCGACTTCACATTATGGTCTTTATTTACCCTTTTGAATTTGTTCATCATTATCCTTCTCATTCAGAGCAGAAAGAATACATTATCAAAGATGAGCATCAAAGAAGCCTTTGATGATCTTCCTTCCGGAATCTGCTTTTATGAAGAAAGCGGCGTCACAAGACTGGTCAACCACAAGATGAATGACCTATCCATCAAAATCACGGGAGAGTGCCTGTTGAACGGAAAGAAGTTCATCAGCATTCTCGCCGATAAAAATATAAGAGGAATGAGCGATGCAAATCAGAAGGACGAAGAATATATAATTTCTCTTGATAATCAGGTTTACTCTTTCAAACAAATCGAACATCAGCTATCCGATAAATGCCTTTATGAGTTAATTGCAAGTGATATCACAAGAAATCATCAGCTCTCCATGGAACTGAGCAAAAAAAACAAAGAGCTCTCTACTTTCAATAAAAGAATGAAACAATACGGAGAAACCATCGAGAAAATGACCATCGAGAAAGAGACCTTGGTTGCTAAGATGAACATCCATGACAAATTAGGCAATCTATTGATTCTTTCGCGTCAGTCCTTCAACAAAAATATAACGAAAGAAGAAAAAGAAAAGCTGCTGACTGCTTGGAAGAATACGATCATCGCCTTTGAAAGTATGAAAGAAAATGAAAGCAATGACAGCTATGACGAACTGTTCAAAGCAGCTCAGGCTATCGGTATCCAAATCCATTTCAGCGGAAATAGACCAGAGAGCAAAAAAGCAAAAAAGCTCACGATAAAAGCAGTCATCGAATGCATGACAAACACCATCAAACACGCTAAAGGAAATCAAGTCTATGTTTCTTTCAAAGAACGGCAAAGATTCTTAGATATTCAGATTACCAACAATGGAGAACAGCCTAAAGAAGAAATCAAAGAAGCGGGCGGATTATCCTCACTTCGTTCTCTCATCGAAAGAGAGGGCGGAAGTATGAAGATCAATAGTTCGCCACGTTTTGAAATGAATATCACCATAGAGAAAGGAGATCCCACCCATGACAGATGAGAAATACAAAGTGCTTGTCGTTGAAGACCAGGCCATGCCAAGACAGTTATTCGAACACTTCATTGAAACTTCTTCCCATTTCACTTTGGCAGGAAGCATCGCTTCCGCCGCTTTCACAGAAGTCTACTGCCTATCAAGACCGATCAATCTCATCCTGATGGATGTCATCAAAGAAGACGGAGAGAACGGGCTTGATGAAGCCGAGAAGATCAAAAAGAAATTTCCAAAGATCAAGATCATCATTGTCACCTCGATGCCTGAATGCTCCTACATCGAAAGAGCAAAAAAGATCGGCATCGAAGGTTTCTGGTATAAAGAGACAAACGAACAGCCCATCATCGAACTGATGGAAAAAGTCATGAGCGGCGAGATCATTTACCCTACCGCTTCACACATTGTAAAGATTGGATTGACAGACAGTTCCAAATTTACGAAAAAAGAGTTGGAAGTCCTGCGCTATGTGACAGGAGGTTTTTCAAATATCGAAATATCAGAAAGATTGAATGTTTCACCCGGCGTCATTAAAAACCATATCGCCGATATGCTTCAGAAGACCGGCTTCCGTTCCCGCACACAACTCGCTGTCAAAGCCAGAGAATCCGGCATTGTCATCCTGAACAAAGATGATGAAATTCTCTGATTTCAGCACTAAAAATCTCCTAAAATATTGATTTTATAGATATTTTTGTCAAAAAAACACGGTCAGGGGTGCCAAATGGCACTTTTGCCGTGTTTTTCTTATTGTTAAAATAGTCTTAATGCGAGATACGCAAAAAAGGAGAATACATATGAAACGCAAAAAGCTTATGACGACACTGCTTTTATCGCTCATGGCAACCTCTTTATTCACTTCCTGTGGAGAAAAGGAACATAATTTCTCCGCAAAATGGGAAAGCGATGAAAACTATCATTGGCATGTATGTCAGACGGATGGTCATACAGATACCACCGAAAAAGAAAAACATGTCCAGAACAACGGATTGGTGATTAAGGAACCGACAAGTACAGAAAACGGTCTGATGAAGTACGTCTGCATTACTTGTTTAAGAGAAACGACGGATATCATCGAAAAACTGAATGAGCAGACAAAATACACTATCACTTTCGATAGTAAAGGAGGCAGTGCAGTTAACAGTATTACTGCAGAAGCCGGTTCTGCAATCAATGCCCCTGACAATCCGACAAAGGCGGGGTATGAGTTTGTCGGCTGGTATGAAAGCAATGATTTCGGTGCCACTTTGAATGATACACCTTTTACTTTTTCTTATATGCCAGCCAGAGTCTTTACCCTCTATGCAAAATGGGGATTGGAAAGCATTAAGGGAAAAACATTCAATCATACAGATTCAATCGTTACATTTTCATGCACAGATGAAGAAAAAGAAGAGTTCCTAAAGGGGGAAGAATTAACCGAAGAAGAGTTGGTTGCCATAAATAAGGCAGCGACTATCAAATTTGTCTTCGACGAAACGAAAGATATTGCAAAAACGTGTTTCGGCCTCAGTTATGAAGGAGGTTCCGAATATTACGAAACAGATATCTATTATAAAATTACCAATCAATCTATCTTGTTCTATGATACTGAAGAAGATATGAAAAAAGGAATTACTGCAACGAAATATGGTTTCTTCAAATCATTTGCAGGAACTATCAGCAAAGATAAAAAGACAATGGTTTTCTCCGGAGGAAATGGCTTTGTGAAAATCGATCACATTCTGACTCTTGTCGGAGAAATCTAAAGACGATAAGACTTCGAACATGATTTTCCCAGAATATCAAGGAGGTAAATGTACTATTGGGAAAACAGAAATAAATAGTATAAAGAAATATGAAAAAGATATCCGCTTTAATTGCTGTCTTTGCTTTATTGACAGCAGGCCCGTTGACCGGATGTGGAAAGAAAGAAAGCACCACACCTGGAACAGCACAGAAAACAGAGAAGCCTGTACACAATCACACCTTCTCAACGGCATGGGACAAAGATGAAACAAAGCATTGGAATACTTGTACTGATTCCTCTTGCAACGAGAAGATAAATCTTGCGAACCACACCTTTGTCTGGACGGAAAAGACAAAAGCCGACATTCATAAAGACAAAGTCGAAAAAGGTGTTTGCTCTATCTGCCAATACGAGACAGAAAGAACAATTGAGGGGACTGGTTTCCATGAATGGGGAACGGAATGGAAGAGTGATATCTCCGGTCATTGGCATGAGACAACTTGTACAGGCCATGATTCGATGAAGAAGGATTTTGCAGAGCATCAGGGAACCTGGGCAGTCAAGACACCTGCCGCTTATCAGCAAGATAGAGTCGATGAAAGAACATGTGAAATATGTAACTTCCACGAAGTCAAAACAGTGCCTGATACCGCTCTTACTCTAAAGCCGAGAACAATCACGGTCACCCAATCTGAATTTATTTATAATACAAGACCTTATGAATTGAATGATTACATCGTAAGCGAAGATAAAGCCGGATTGAAAGTCGAATACAGGAAAAAAGGAGCAGAAGCCTATATGGCCGTCGCACCGAGTACTGTTGGCGTTTATGAATACAAAATCACCTTACCTGAAACAACAGAATATGAGGCCGGGGAAAAGACAGGTGAAATGAAGATTGCTCAATACGAGGTCAAATTGGATGTCACCTACTTTGAAAAGACATTAGGCGAGAATCTTGTCGATGATAAGATTCAACTCATAGAACAAGAGGTCAAGTTTGATGATGACACAACAAGAAAAGTTCATATCGTTGCCGATAAATCATATGATTTAGCCGGTATCAACGAGATTCCAACTTCTGCATTATCAATCGATGATGATAACTACGCTCTCAATGTTCAGGATATTGAAAACGTTACATTGAAAAACTATGACACTGCTGACTTTTATTGCGGTATCCATGATATCTTCACTTTCTCGGGAAGGGAAGATATCGTGATTACAACAAAAATCGCTCGTGGCACACTCAATAAAGGCGATTCACTTTATATCCATGAAAATGGTAAGTCTATCACAGTTACTGGTATTGAGAAAGGAAGAGTAAAAGTAGAAAAAGCAACAGTAGGAGAAGAGGTTTCATTATTAGTAACTGGTGTTAAAAGAGAAGAAGTCGGAAGAGGTTATACAATCAGTAAAAAAGATACTCTGAAAGAGTATGATCTCCTGTATGGAAAACTCTACGTTTTCACAAAAGATGAAGGCGGAAAAAACACACCTTTGATGGATAGCAAAAACGAAAGATATTTCCCCAATATCAGATTTAAAGATACCAATTCGGAAAAAGCAGCAAGAATGTTCTTCCCTAGCGGAACAGATATGGTTGCTGGCGGAGAAACAGTTGAAAACGTCAAGTTCTATTTACCAACTTCTACTCCTGCTTTCGTCGGTCGTACCTTTACTCTCATAGAAAGCGGACAAACGATTGCAAAAGTCGAAGTGACTGGTGTCCATAAACACGATGCCAACTATAGTCGTAGTGGCACATGCTATGAGTGTAACCATTCTTCTGGATATTCTTTGAAGTTAGATAATTATGTTGCAGAAAAAGAATGCAAATTCATCGCAGACGAAACAAGACTATTCACTATCAGGCTTGATGCTACAGCCAGCGATGATGTGACCTACATAATCACAATTTCTGATACCACGAATTTCTCAATGGTTGTCAGAAATGTCGTTGGCAACGCCGTAATTGCGTTATCTTCTAGCGGCAACCTCGTGATCGAGAAAAATAAATTTAAACTCATCGGTATCCATGTCACTGCAAAAAAATATGGAACTTGTAAAGTAAGAGTCGCTCGAGTATTTTCAATGTCCGCATAAGCTGACTCTTCGTAAATGAACAGGTGGAGGTGGCCTCCACCTGTTTTCGATTCCTTTTGGACTAAAAGCAAACGACATCGGATATTTTTGACAAGCAGGACAGACTCACATTCTTAGTGTTGTCATTCTATACTGAAATGATGAATCAGTCTGTATCATTCTTTTTCCTTATAACTTCTTTTGCCAACTTCTTTTCCCACAAACATAGTAACACCCTTTTGTTCAATAGAAAGAAAAGCCGGAACAATCGTTATCAAAATCGAAAAAGCAAAGATGATCAAAATGATTCTTGACCATGTGAGTAGATCAAAAAAGAAGCAAGCATAATTATTGTAAAGGAAACAGCACTAGTCAAAACACCAAGAATAATTTCAGTTCTTAATTGAATACTTTAATGTTTGAAAACGTTGATAATAAAGCTTGCGAACCTGTGACTGACACATAAACGCGAGACGAAAAACAAGCAAAATAAGTTCATTTCTCTGAATTTGTGACGGATTAAATTTTTCTTCCCTCCTGTGCCCTCAACCTTAATGACTGGCGTTCTCAAACATTAGAATAGCCAGTAAAGAAATGCTGTTCCAAAAACATACCGGAGGAAGTCCCGGGAGTCCTCATCCAAAAGAACGAAAAGAAGCTGACCGCCCTCGAGAACAAGAGAAAGAAGCTCGTCGATTTGAAGCTCTCTCCCATCGAAAGCATGGTCAAGGAGGGGAATGAGATTAAGGAGTTCAACCGCCACCTATTCGAGACGATGGTCGAGAAGGTCATCGTGGGAGAAGGAGACGACCCCTACAAGATCAAGTTCTTCCTCAAGACGAAGCAGCAATACAACGTCAATACGGCCGAGTACATCCTCAAGAACAAAGTCGGCAAGACGATCAAAGGAATTACGTATCAACAGCAAGCAACCGACTCTGCAAAACAGGAGGTAGACAAATTCAGCAGCACATGTGGAGTGCATCACGTTGCTACGCCGAAAAAACGTCAAAAATAGCTAAAAAAGGCTTAAAAAACGTCAAAATAGGCACATTTTAGATAACGGAGAGGCGATGAACCTCTCCGTTTTCCTGCCGAAAAGCGGTTAAAAGGACCAAAATGAGATATCGACCACTCAAAAATTCAGTCAAGCTAGTTTGGGGGAATATTTCAGGTTATCCTTGGAACCATCCAAAGATCTTTGGAGATATGATTGAATCGATTTTCTCTGCCGGAAGCGAAAATCGGCCATTGGGATATAAAATGCTGCTAAAATGGCTTGCAATCCGCAGGATTTCCTTAGGGGTTCTAGAGAACAAACGCATCAATGGATTTTTTTATTAGGCAGCAGCCTCTGATTTAAAAAATACCTGTGCGAGCAATCTGTTTTATTCCCAACTTCCAATAATATTTGGTTGGGAATAAAAGGAGTGTGACTTACTTCAAATAAGGTTGGAATACGGAATTGATTAACTGGGACTTATGTTTTATTGCTCACTTTTTGCTGTTTTATTGCTCACTTATTGACGATTTATGAGCAATAAGCCTCAAATAAGGAATTGTAACCTTGATAAAATCCTGTTCGATTAAGAAAGCCTTTTTGCCAAGCCAATACTATCAATCAGCAAAATCAATTTATTAGCAACAAAAACTTATTAAAAAGTGCAAGTACACCTATGCCAACTGATTCGCATGACTATCCGGTTGGAAGAATGTTAGAACTACAAGAAGGATCAAATATTGTCATTGAAGATTTTAGCATTATAATTTAAAATAATTATAGAAAGGAGCCTTGCATTATGTTAGAAGTGAAAAATTTAACAAAGCAATATAAAAAAAGTGATTCTATAGCTTTAAATTCCTTTTCTTATTCTTTCAATGAAACAGGTCTATATTTGATTACTGGAAGAAGTGGGTCTGGTAAAACAACTCTACTCAATATATTATCCGGGCTAGATTCACAAACATCTGGTGATTTATTATTTAAAGGAACTAAAATAAATAAATCAAATTATGATAATTATAGAAATAAAAATGTCGGAATAGTTTTTCAGGATTTAAATCTCATCAACGAATTATCTATTAAAGATAATCTATCTTTAGCTTTTGATTTAGCTAAATCACATTATGATAAATCAGTAGTTGAGGAGATATTAAAAAAAGTAAATCTTCCCGATAAATCAGAGTCATTGGATAAATTGTTATCTAGACATCCAAACGAATTATCTGGAGGTCAAAAGCAAAGAATAGCAATAGCTAGAACACTAATTAAAGATCCAGATATATTATGTTTGGATGAGCCAACCTCTTCATTAGATAAATCTAACGCAACAGATTTAGCTAAATTGCTCGGTGAATTATCAAAAGAGAAATTGATAATCGTTTCAACTCATGATTTAGATTTCTTTTCCAAATACGCTATTTCTACAATCGAATTAGAAGCAGGTAATATTTGCAAAATAACAAATAATGAAGGCTTAAATAGCACCGATTCAGCTATCTCTAAAGATAAAAGCAATAAAGAGACTAAAGATAAAAACCATGGGTTATTATCAATAAAAAATAGTTTTAAGTTGAGTCTACAATCTATTGCCAAATCAAAGATTAGATTATTCACATCTTTATTCATAACAATTATTTCAACCGTTGCAATGACATTGTTCTTATCCATAATCAATGCCGATCAAAACAAAATCTTTTTAGATAAGCAATATCAAACAACATCAAGAATGGCTTTTTTAGAAACAAGATTTCAAGGGTATTCTCCAGATGGTGATTTCGTAGATACTTCTATAACTCCTAATACAGAGCAGAAAGAAAAATTAAATTCAAATACTAAAAATGTATTCCAAATGACAAGAATGAAAGGTGGTTATTTACAAGCATTTGGAACGAGTTCATCTAATTTGGACAGTTTAACTAAATACGTACTTAAAGACTCATCTTCACAAAGTCAAGAAGCAATAGAATTAGATCCTGATATCGATCTTTCTTATATAGGATTTGAAAAAGCTACTGAGAATAGTAGACTTCCTCAGAATTATAATGAAATTGCCTTGCCCGATACATTAGCTTACGGCTTAATCAAATATGCGCATATCTATACATTTGATTATGGAGACGGGAAAAATACATTTGAGGGATCAAAGAATTATGATGAATTAATAGGCAAGACCCTATGTGGATATAAGATTACTGGTGTATTTAAAATTGATGACTTGCCATCTATCCTATTAAATACAAGCACTAATCTCAATAAGGACTGCAACGAGTTATTAAAAGGAAGCTCAATTTGTTGCTATCCTTATCTAAAAGCTGGATATCAAGAAGAAGTTTACAAAGAGCCTAACCCCTCTTATACATATATCTATCGTTTATCAGGTGACATCAATAAGGATTTAAGATTTATTCAATCATTAAATGTCAAAGATGAAAATGGCCTTAATTACTATGCCGTTATAATTAACAACTATTATTCATACGATACTTTGACTAATTTCAGAGATGGAACCACAGGAAATGTAATTACTATAATCATATGCGCTTTATTAACTATAGCTATTCTAATGATTATAAATTTGTGCTTCGCCAACACTAAAAAGAATGAAATCAGAGCTGGAATATTAAGGTCTATGGGATGTACAAAATTAGGAATTATCCAACTGACTATAACTGATTCCTTATTGATTTCTTCGATTATATTTTTATTTGATTTAATCGCATTAGGAATAATATTCCCAATTTTGAATAATTGGATTATGCTCAACTATTTCACTTTCAATATATTCAATATTGGATTATTACTAGCAGTGATAATCGGAATAGGACTTATAACCTCATTGATTACTTGTATCAAAGCGTTGAAGAGCAAGCCGATTAAGATTATTAAAAATTTATAGAGACAAAAATAAAAACTCAGCACTACAAAATTACGGCTGAGCTTTTATTATCTTTAAATATACAACTTATAATTAACTATTGAAATTTAAAGTATTCATCACCTTGTTTCCATTAGAATCAGTGATTGATAAGAGACAAGCTGTATAATATTTTTTGTTATTCCAATTACAGACAGCAACTTCCATAGTGTAGGTCTTAGTATCATCTACATAGGATTTTATCCATTGATACTGGCCTGCAGCATTAGTGCAATAAAGACGCATTTCACTATCACCATCCTTTAAATAGGCATTTGAATAATTTTTGGTTGAAACAAATTTCAAACCGGCAGTAATAACATATACCTCGGCAGTATGATAATTATCAGCAACAGGTAAAGCTATCAAATCAGCTAAGGTCTTGCCTTTAATAAACGAGGCTGTTGAATAATCCACATTTCCAAACTCATTTTTAACTATTTGACAACCAGTCATGCAAGACTCAAAGTAGGAAGGAGTACCATTACGGGCGCTAGCAAACAAATCTCTCTTTCCTTTGATATAAACTGTTTGACCTATTTGAAGTCCTTTCAATTCATCCGTTGAATTCATAACTACTGCTAAGCTTCCGGTCTCATCTATCAAGTAGAATCCGTTCTTGTTTACTAAAGAAGGTCCTATGACACCTTTGACTAATAATTCAGTGCCTTTACTAGCATCAATTGCAGCTTTAACATTAACTGCTGAACTCAAATCAACTGGCTTAACAATCTTTATATCCATAGTCTTAGAAAAGTCTTTTTGACCATCCAAATGACCAGTGACAGTAATGGTTGCTGTTCCTTCAGTTTCACTATTAATATGGAATATAACCTTACCATCCTCGCCAGTTTCAAAATAAGCTAAAGCAGTATTGTTAGAAGAATAAGACAAAGTAGCTGTTCCAAAGTTCAATAAATCAGATGTTACTGAAGTGAGCATTTCTTTACTAGGGTCTGCACTATAGACTGTATCAAATTGCTCTAATCCATAATATTCGACAGCAAACTTAGGAGCTTCTGCTTTATCGAATTGATAATTATTGTTATCTTCAATCTTGATAGGGAGGAATCTAAATAAAACTCCAGTAGAAGTTGATTTTGCATTTAAGGCTGTGTAATAGACAGAACATATCTTTCCATCATATTGATCCATCCAAGCAAAATCTTTACCATCACATGCAGTATAAACATAGCTTCCTGTCTTACCATCTAAATCATCGATGTAATAATTAACAAAGTTCTGTCCTTCTTTTTGAACTCTCTTGATGAGTGCATTGCTATGATAAATCAAGGAAGTAATGTTGTCAGAAGGAGAAGTTTCAATAACTTCTTTGACTGTCTTTTCTTGAGCGAATGACAAATCCAAATCATTAGTCGCTTCATCATTGGATAATAGATGTCCATCGATCAATTGACAGGCTCCTTTATATCCAAACTTTTTGGCAGAACTAGCTTCTTTAGAAGGAATATACATTGTCTTCTTAGCTAAAAGAGTAATCTTGTTCCCTATGGCAACTGCTGTAGCAATCTTGCTATCATAGACATATATGGAGCTTTTATCACCGACGATTATGAATCCATTAGGCTTCATTCCACTAGCAAATGTGATTCTAGAGACTACACCAGTAACCTTAACCAAAGAATCTACATCAGCTTCTCTAGCTTGACCTATAGTCATTTCTGTGTAGTCATCTTCACTCCAAGAAGGAGTTCCTTTTGTAAATTCAATAATCCATCCGCTCTTTATTTCAGGAGTTTTGCTTTGGAAGTTTTGAATTGTTCCATAAAGTAAGACTGTATCACCCTCTACAGGTTTCTCATCTAATTCACTGTATCTCTTTGCACCATCAGCACTATATGTACCATAAACGGACAATGTTCCTGTTGGATCTTCGATAGTCATAGCACCATAATCAGCGTTATCGATAGATTTAATTGTAGCTTTAACATAGTATCTTTCGGTTGTGACACTACCATCACTAGGCATCATAGCTATCAATTCAGCTATTGTATAAATCTTCTTCTCATCTTCATTTTTAGATGAATTATTTTCATCTGTGCTAGGCTTGCTGGAAGGAGCTGAGGGAGTAGAAGGTGTAGAAGGAGTAGAAGGTGTAGAAGGTGTAGTAACAGTACCAGTATTAGATGGAGCACTAGTTTTATTGCCTTCTCCACAAGATACTAAAGTTGCACAAGATAAAACGGATAGAAATAAGCTGAGAAATTTACGATTTTTTTTCATTTTCTTTGATTTTTCCTTTAGGTAAATTAAAAGTGGTTATAGTCTCGACAAATGCATATTATCAAACGCAAAAAAGTTGTTCTAAAAAGAATCCTTTTCTAATATTTCAATAATAAGCATTTTTGAATTTAAGAATAGCGTTGCTAATCTCAAACTCACACAAAAAAACACAACGCTTAAAGTATAAATAATTTCTTAAGAAAAAGTAATAAAAGCACTTTCAAAAGGCGACCTACGTTTTCGTTTTTACTAGATACTCTATTAGTAAATCAAATGATTGATTTTAGATATTTTTGATTAAAGTCTTATCCTTCCACTTGCCTAACTTCCATCTAATTTCAAATATTATTCCTCTAACACATTCATCCAAACAAGCACCGATAAAAGCTCCGTATATTCCTAATTTAAAGACAATGCATAATAAAGCTGATACTCCAACAGTCAAAGCCCAACTTGTAAAGATTGAAGTCAAAACAGGAAATGATATATCACCTGCTGTTTCTAATCCTTTGACATAGACTAGGTTAGTAGCTCTTCCTTGATCCAATACTATATCTATCAACATGCAATAAACAGCGACCCATCCTATATAGTCTTGTGTAAATTTTTCTGTATTGATATTAGGATCAGCTATGGCTTCTCCCATCAAATACTTAAAGACAAAATAGGCTATAGCAGTTATTAGTAAAGACATTATGAATGACACAGTTCTAGCCATAACACCTATATCTTTGACTAGTCTCTCCGCCTCATCTTTCTTGCCTTCACCTACTAATGTTCCTTCGACAACTTGCATAGCAGTAGCAGTTCCATTAGCAAACAAATAGATGATGGAAGTGAAAGTCATGATATAGTTTCTTAGATTCTGCATTAAAACTGTGACAGACAAATTAACTATTATCATCAAGACTAATTGAGAAAAGTTATAAGATAAAGTCTCTCCTGCTGTAGGTAACCCAATAGTCAAAAGTCTTTTGAACAATTGTTTTGGGAAAGGTCTTATTCCTTTGAATGACAAAGAAATAGATACATACTTGACATAGAATACTAAAGAAAGAATAAATCCGACAATTCTAGATATCAAAGTAGATAATCCTACCCCTATCATTTTTTGAATGGGATCTAAAGTTCCATCAGGAAAAGCCCATAATGTTATTGCAACACCTATAGCATCAACAACATTTGTAATCACAGCTATCAGCATAGGTTGTGTCATTTTCTTGTTAGCTCTTAAGAAAGAAGACAGTACTTGATTCAAAGCCAAAAATATTATCGATGCACCACTCACATATTGATACATGACTGCATAAGGGAAAACATTATCTTTTACTTGCATCATCCTAAACAAAGGATCAGCTAATCCAATCACCAATGAACTGACAACTACTCCTAAAATAAAGTTAACCCAAAAAGACAATGAATATACTTTATTCAATAATTCATTGTTTCCACTTCCTTTCAATTGAGTTATCAATATTAAAGAAGAAGTCGAAAAGACAGAGAAAGAAACGATAAAGATATTGGATATTTGATTTGCTTGACTTACAGCATTAGAAGCTATTGGAATTCCAGCTAGCATAAATTGATTTATATAGCCCATGGCTACACTCAATATCAGTTCCAAAAATACAGGAACTGCTAATTTGACAATATCTTTATTTCTTTTAAAAACCTTAAATATGTTCATTTTTAGTAAATCACCTAAATATAAATATATATTTAGTTTAAGACTAAATTTCTAAAAAAAGAATAACTAAATTCAAAAAGCGATATCTATAAAGTGATGAAAATCAAATCCAATTCAAAAAAATTGATATATAGAAAATATATAAAAAAAGTCACCCGCAAATGTACTGCACCCCTCTCACTGGACCAAGGAGCAATAGCAATGATGGATGGATTCCATGGAATCCATCCATCGGCGCCGCTCCAAAGCCATAGGAGGGGCTTTTTAGATGAAATTCACATTCGAGCAGAAACTCACGGCAGTGAAGCTGCACAAGGAAAAAGGAACCTACAAATATCCGAAAGGATATGAAGCCAAAGGCAAAAAATCAGCGTACATATTCTACGTCCGGTTCTGGGAAGCGCAGTATGATCGCAACGGCGAGGAAGGAATCAGGCATGGACTGAATTCTGCCTATTCGCCTGAGAAGAAGCTTTCAATCATCACTCCCGTTCTGATGGGGGAAATCTCTATCAAACAGCAGGCGACAAGCTATGGTGTGAGGCCTTCGTCAATCACCCAATGGATAGAAAGATATAGGAAAGACGGACTTAAAGGTTTAAAATCTTGTAAACCAGGGAGGAAGCCCAAGATCATGCCTATCATCAGCGAAAAGAAAGAAGACACTGGCAAGACTGTTGCGGAAGATAATCAGGAAGACCTTAAAAAGAAAGTTGAGGAGCTGGAACATGAGAACCTGCTTCTTCATGCGGAGCTTGACTACAGAAAAAAATTGGAAGCCTTGGTCGAGAAGAGACTGAAGTCAGAGCGAGCGAAAAGGCCGACGCCATCGTCTCTCTCCTCCAAGGCAAAAGATACAAGGGAAAAGTAAGGCTCTGCGAGCTGCTTTTCATAGCAAAGCTCCAGAAATCATCCTACGAATATGCCGTAAAGGCCAAGGCCGGAAAAAGGCCCGAAAAGCTCGATGACATACGAATAAAGGACGAAATCAAGGCAATCTGGCTGCGTTCGAAGAAGAGATACGGATACCGTAAAATCATGATCGAACTTAGAAGCAGATATTCGGAGAACGTCAACCACAAGAAAGTGCTCAGGATGATGAACGAGATGGGCATATATGCGAAGCTTTGCGGACATGACAAACGCTACAGCTCATACAGAGGCGGAGTCGGAAAGATTGCGGAGAACATCCTGCAAAGGGACTTCAAAGCGAACGGAAGCCTTCAGAAGGCCGGGACCGACGTCACCGAGTTCAAATGCGAGTGGGGAAAGGCATATCTTTCTCCCGTGATAGACTTCTACAACGACGCCGATGAAGTTCACCAGGTCGTTTCCGGCGAAGGCCAGGGCCAGTGCAAAGGTACCCATCAGTACGATAACCTTGAATACGTTCACCTTGAAGGCGTGGAGTATCTGCATCAGGATGGTGAAGAATACGAAGAAGGCGGCCACCAGGGTCAGCGTGTTTTCGTGGATCCACTGCTTGTATTCCGCTGTCATGAACGAGCTGTCCTTCAATCCCTTGATCAGCATGAAGTAGATGATGCTGGTGGCGGCAAGACCTCCGAAGATGCCGATGCTGTATTTCATGTGCTTTTTGTAGTTGAAGGCAAACACGATACGTGCCAGCCATTGTACCAGCATACCGAAGAAGAAGGCTATGGCTACGGAGACAAAGATGGCCATGATGACGGACAAAGCTTTGTCTGTATTGATCAGGTCGCCCAATCCTAAAGTACCTTCACTGCTGTAGACCTTGATAAGTGCCAGTGCAAACGTACCGCCCAGCAGTTCGAATACCATCGAGACAGTGGTCGAGGTCGGCATACCCATCGTGTTGAATACGTCGAGCAGTACGACGTCTGTCAGCATCACAGCCAGCATGATGCACATGATTTCCGCAAAGTAGAAGTGCTGCGGCTGGTAGATGCCGTGCCGTGCGATGTCCATCATGCCGTTGCTCAAGGCTGCTCCGATAAAGACACCGATGCCTGCGATGAAGATGATGGTCTTGAAGGATGCCGCCTTGGCTCCGATGGCGGAGTTCAGGAAGTTGACGGCATCGTTGCTGACGCCCACCACAAGGTCGAATATGGCGAGGACGAACAGGAAGAGAACGATTCCCAAATAGATTGTTTCCATATTGATGTAATTGTGTATTTTATTTCCGTTTGCAAAGAACGGATGTTTGTGTTACAGGTGATTGTCATACATGTTACAATCGTGTTACAATCGTTCTTTCAGATACTCGTAGAACGTGTATTGCGCCCTTACCTGTTCGCGTTGCGGGTGGGGCGACTTCCAGCAGTTGCGCAGGTGTTCGTCCACGAAGCACGCCTTGCGCCGGTCGGCCAGCTGGATGTAGAGCATGCCATTTCCTTAAAAAATTAACCTGGATAAACTACA
>ENA-OPTA01001184-OPTA01001184.1-human-gut-metagenome-genome-assembly--contig:-NODE-1184-length-16270-cov-3.059513_pt1 | contig 16270 bp, 14 predicted proteins | sample MGYA00241813_ERZ501917 | MGnify/ENA primary metagenome ERZ501917 (study PRJEB25962, sample SAMEA2042408) | human gut metagenome | biome: human gut; feature: human-associated habitat; material: faeces...
AAAGAACAAGCTTACCACCCATATTAGTAGCCATTGTTCCTGCATCTTTATCGTTAATTCTGATATCATATGATGTACCTTCTTCAAGGCCTAATGTAATCTGTGCATCCTCATTACCTTCTACCATAAATGATACACTTGTATCTGTTGCCTTAAAATCATTAACAGCTGTACCCGGAACAGATTCATATACAAAAGAGCCGTTCTTCTCAAGCTTTGTGATTTCGTTAAATGTCTTAACTTTGTATGTATCCCCACAATGTTCGAAATCTGGCAGCTTTGACTTGGTATCCAACTTATAATTACCAAAACTGATTGCTCCATCCGCTTCTGAACGAATCAATTCATTTACTACTGGCATATTATTATCCTCCTATATGTTACGATATGTATGTACTGATTATACAATAAACTGACAAAAAGCGCCAGCAATTTGTCAGTTGTTTATTGTTTATTTATTAATTTATTTATTCATTCCTCTCTTGAGAGTAAAGTTAAGCTTATTGTCCTTTACAGTTATCTTCACTTTATTGCCAGCGTGGACTTTTCCCATAAGAATCCGCTCTGCAAGAACATCTTCAACCTCATTCTGGATTGTACGGCGTAATGGTCTTGCACCATATTTAGAATCATACCCCTTATCAACAAGCCACTGTCTAGCTGCATCATCAAGCTCTATTGATAATTTCATCTGTTCCATAATACGCTTATTGACATTGGCAATCATTATATCGACAATCTGTGCTATCTGCTCTTTTCCAAGAACATGGAATACAACTATATCATCTATTCGGTTAATGAATTCTGGCTTGAATATTCTCTTAACCTCGTCCATAACCTTGCCCTTCATCTCCTCATGATTCTGCTGCTCAGTCATTCCTGACGAGAATCCCAGTGATTTAGGTGATACAATATTTTCAGCTCCAGCATTGCTAGTCATTATAATTATAGTATTCTTGAAATCTATAACCCTGCCTGTTGAATCAGTGATATGCCCGTCGTCAAGCACCTGTAAAAGTATATTAAATACATCCGGGTGGGCTTTCTCAACTTCATCAAAAAGAATTACAGAGTATGGATTTCTTCTTACCTTCTCACTAAGCTGTCCTCCCTCATCATATCCAACATATCCCGGAGGTGAACCTATAAGCTTTGACACCGTATGCTTCTCCATAAATTCCGACATATCAACTCTTATAAGAGAATTCTCTGTACCAAACATAGCATCTGCCAGTGCCTTTGAAAGTTCTGTCTTACCTACACCCGTAGGTCCTAAAAACAGGAATGAGCCAATTGGTCTGTTAGGATCTTTAAGTCCTACCCTTCCTCTTCGGATTGCTTTAGCAACTGCTGTAACAGCCTCGTCCTGTCCAATAACTCTGTTGTGCAGAGTTTCCTCAAGCTTCATAAGACGTTCTGATTCTGCCTGTGCAATTCTCTGTACAGGAATCTTTGTCCATGTTGATACAACAGAAGCAATCTCATCCTCATCAACAATAAGATTATTCTCATTAATGCTGTCCTGCCATTGCTTTGTCATTTTTTCAAGCTGTTCTTTTTTCTTTAACTGTTTCTTCTTAATTTCACCAGCCTGCTCATAAGCTTCTGACTTTATTGCTTCTTCCTTATCCTTGGTAAGCTGCTCTATCTGTGCCTCTAATGTCTTAATCTCATCAGGCATTACATATGCATCAAGCCTTGTCTTAGAAGATGCTTCATCAATAAGATCAATAGCCTTATCAGGAAGGAATCTGTCATTGATATATCTCTTAGATAACTTAACAGCTGCAACTACTGCCTCATCTGTAATTGTAACATGATGATGCTCTTCATACCTGCCCTTAAGGCCTCTTAATATCTGAATTGCCTCTTCTGCCGTAGGTTCTTCAACCTTAACAGGCTGGAATCTTCTCTCAAGAGCAGCATCCTTCTCAATATGTTTTCTATACTCCTCAAGAGTTGTAGCACCAATAAGCTGGATTTCTCCTCTTGCAAGAGATGGTTTTAATATATTAGACGCATCTATTGCTCCCTCTGCTCCTCCAGCACCTATTATTGTGTGAATCTCATCCAGAAAAAGTAATACATTTCCAGCATTTTTAACCTCTGCTATTACCTTCTTGATTCTTTCCTCAAATTCACCCCTGTACTTAGAACCGGCAACCATACCTGACAAATCTAATGTCAGAAGACGCTTGTCCTTAATTGTCTCAGGCACATTTCCTTCAACTATTCTGGCTGCAAGTCCTTCTGCTATGGCAGTCTTACCAACTCCCGGTTCACCTATAAGGCAAGGATTATTCTTAGTTCTTCTGCTCAATATCTGAATAACCCTCTGAATCTCTTCTTCCCTGCCAATAACAGGGTCCAATCTGCCTTCTCTTGCCATCTGTGTAAGATCCCTGCTGTACTGGTCGAGAGTTGCTGTGCTTTTTTTATCATTTCCTCTTGGTCTTCCATTCTGGAAATCTTCTTTAACCCTGCCGGCATCTTCTCCCATAGCCATAAGAAGATCAACATACATCTTCTTGACAGGAACCCCTATAGTATTAAGAAGCCTTGAAGCTACGCTGTCTGTTTCTTTTATTATTGCTATTAAAATGTGTTCTGTTCCTATAAGCTCTGACTTAAATCTTGCTGCCTCTCTTGCTGCATTATCGAGTATATGTCTGACCCTTGGAGTATATCCTGATGGTTCTTTGACATTAACTACACTATCTGGTGCTATAAGCTGGCACACAAGATTAATTATCTTCTCATCCGTAATATCATTGCTAAGAAGAACTGAAGATGCAAGTCCGCCCTCCGCTTTGATAAGTCCTATAAGAAGATGCTCTGAACCTATATAACCATGACCTAACATAGCCGCTGTATCTGCCGCATAATTAAGTGCCTCCTGCGCTTTGCTGGTAAATCTGCTCTGCATATCTATAACCCTTTCTATGATTGATTTCGTAAATATCTGTTAATGTATTGTTGGAAGATGTTCTCTTATAAAATCAGCTCGTGACACTTCCAGTTCCTCTTCATCCATATCCTTGTTAGAAATCATAAGAAGATTTGCCGGATGAATTCCAATCATAAGCTGATATATATTACTCTCATCAAATCCGTCAGCCTTAATAAGCCCTGATGCAAGTCCGAATCTTATCTGGGAAAGCAGCAGCTCTCCATCATTAAGTGTAACCTTTCTGGCATATTTTAACACACCATATGACCTGTACACCATATCAAGTGCTGTCATTTTTCTTTTTGTAATATACTGCTTCCTGTAATTTCTTTCCTGTGCAATAATCTGTTCTGCTATATTATCCAGATTGTCAATTATATCTTTCTCACTCTTTCCAAGTGTTACCAGATTAGTAAGCTGGTATATATCACCTAAAGCTCTGTTATTGTCACCCTCCATTGCTTTTAGCACAAGTCCGAATCTTCCAACCTCAGGAATCAGCCCTGATATTTTATCATTTCCTGCAAGTGCTGGCAAATGTAGCATATAACTTGCTCTCATTCCTGTACCTGCATTAGATGGAAGGGTTGTAAGATAGCCAAACTTCTGATCATACGAATAGTCAAGTACATCTCCGATAACATCATCCATCTTATCAGCCAGTGTATACGCTTTCTGCATATTCATTCCAGCAGCAAATGCCTGTATTCTTATATGATCCTCTTCATTAATCATTATTGACACATCTTCATCAGGTGCAACAAATCCTGCTGCGTAATCCTGCTTTTCAAGATACGGACTTATAACATGTCTCTCCCTCATGCCCATCTTCTGATAAGCATCAAGATAGTCAAAATTATATGAATTATAACCGCTTATTGGCGACACTGTCTTTAACTGGTCAGTAACATTTTTTACCAGCTTTTTAGCATCTGTGTCTGACATCTTGTAAGAAAAATTATATCCATTAATATTACGGGCAAGCCTTACTCTGCTTGATATAACAACATCAGAGTTATTGCCGCCCTCTTCAAACCATCTAAGCATCGTGACCGCCTCCCTGTGTTGAATCATCCGTATTATCCATTTTCTTTAACTGGTGAATCATGTCCCTTAATCTGGCTGCCTCTTCATAATTCTCTATCTCAACAGCCTCTCTTAACTTTATCCCCAGTTCCCTGATACGACTTTCATAATCATCATTTTCATCCTGCATGACTGGCAGAGTATCTGTCTCATTATTTTCATCAGACAGCCCTGAGTATTTCTTATATATCTTTCCCCTATGAACTGAATCTCCATGCAGTCTTTTCATATTATCCTCAATAAGAGGTCCGAATACCCCATAGCACTCAGCACAACCAAATTTACCAACCATAGTAAATTCATCAAATGTCATTCCACAGCCTGGGCATCTGATATGCATCATAGGTCCGTCTTCCACCTGGGCTGAATTACCAGCCAGCAGACCCGTCAGAAGCCTTACAAATGGAAACTCCGCATCTGAACTGTCTGACATTCCTGCAAAATTAAGCCTTCTTGCACAATCCATGCATATATGGTGTTCCTTCTTAACTCCGTTAATTATTTCTGTATAATGAATTGAAGCTTCATTCTGATGACAATTCTCACAAAGCATATTATTCCTTTCCAGTCAGGAATCACATTCCTGCTTTATTCAAATACTCTCATCTTAGTTAAAGCATAGTAAGGGCCAAAATATGTTATTAATGCAACCATAAAGGCTATTACCAGTGCCAGAACATTAGATGATGTAAGTGTATACATTCCATTATATGAAAGCCATGTGAACACGCCCATTATAAGTGCCGATATACCTGGTTTTGCAAATACACTTATATACGGCATCGTATAATCAATCTCCTGATATAAGGTTCTTAGATTAAGTATAAATATTAATATTGGAAATGTTGCATTACCTATAACCACTGCATATATTCCTAGTGCCGAGAACTTAAGAAGCACGAATACCAGCACAATATGAACAGCAAGTGATATAGATGAATGAATCATTGGTACATTTACACGGTCAATTCCCTGCAGTGCTGTACTTGTAACTGTAGAGAGTGTATAGAATACTACCGCAATCGCACCTATTTTTAACATCATTCCACCCTGAGCGCTGTTATAGCGGGAAAATAACAGCTTTATTATAGGCCGACCTATAACAAACAGCCCTACAAATGATGGAACAGCAATAAACATGTTAGTCTTTAATGTCTTAGTAATCTTATCATATATAGAGTCATAATCCCTGTCTGTAAATGATGCAACAACGCTAGGCAGCATCGAAGCAGACATTGCAGATGCAACCCCCTGTGGAATTCCTATAAGCAGGCTGTAGCTTGAACTGAAATTACCAAGATCCATAGATATGCTCTTGGTAATATCTCTTCCAACCATTATATTACTAAACATTACATCGTCTATCAAAGCACTTATCTGATAAAATGTCTGTCCAAGTATAATTGGTATCATTGTATATATGATTATCTTACAAATCTGCCCTGTGCTCTGGTTCTCTGTATGTCTGTCTTTTCTTTTCAGTCTGTTAAATGTCGGTGTATATACCGCATACAAAAATCCCATGAATAAAACAGCCGTAAGTGCTCCCATAGCAGTACCAAGTGTACTTCCTGCCGCACCATATGCTGCCACATCAGGTGATGAAGCAAATGCTTTCATCATTCCATATCCTGCTGCAATACTAACAATCGCATTAACAATCTGTTCAAGTATCTGCGATACCGCAGTTGGAATCATTGTACTCTGTCCCTGAAAGAATCCTCTTATAACCCCAAGAATTGCAACAAGGAATATTGTCGGTGCAAGAATCCTTAATGGAACCGCAAGTCCCGGAAGCCCTCCTCCATATATAACATTCTCTATAAATGAAGCGCCAAAAAATACAAGAAGTGCTGCGATACCTCCTGTACACACTGCAACCATTAAAGAACATCTTAATACTTTAGCAGCACTTTTATATCTTTTCTTTGTAAATCTTGCTGACACAAGCTTTGATACAGCCATTGGCAGTCCGTACGAAGACAACACAAGCATTATATTATATATGTTGAAAGCAGCTCCATATATACCATTGCCTTCACTTCCTATAATGTTAACTACAGGAATTCTGTAAAGCATGCCTATTATCCTGACAAGAATACCTGCAATTGCAAGAATACTTCCATGAACTATAAAATTACGTTTATTAGACTCCGACATATTCATCTCCAAATCTTATGTAATAATTGTTTTCGAATTAGATTTTACATCTTATATACAATAAAATCCATAAATTTTTTGTTAAAAAAGCCGTTCCAACCACATACGATTAGAACGGCTTATATTTTTATATTAATTAATTAAGAAATCAGCCAGCATCCATGTACCATTCTGTTTTACAAATGTATATGTAAGCGATGTTTTATATGTTGTATTACCTGTCTTGTAATCAACATAAAGGTCATAATAAACATCACATGAGAAACATTTGTCTGAATACTTTCTGAAATTAGTAATAGATTCATTGTTGAACTGATAAGTATATGACTTACCCCAGAGGTACGCCCATATAGCAGGAATATCACTGACATACTCAGCTGCAGTACCAACCATATAGCTTGAAAGCTTAGAAAGACTTCCCCTGTTGATAATATAAGCTCCATACTGTTCCGCTATTGTATATATCCTTGATTCCATACTTTTATACAATTCATCATCCGATGGATAGTAAATTGTATATCCTGTCTTCTTGTCATAATCAACTGTCAGATCTTTACCATTAAGCTTTGCTGTTATATCAGGCTTTGCTATAAGCTGTCCTACATCATACACATCATTAGTTGGTACCGTAACATAATCTGATACATGCAGACAAGGTGCAAACTTAACTTCTGACTCTGTCTTGTATGTATCAGTAACCTGTACTCCATTAATATAAACATCAGCACCTGTTGGAGCTGTTATTTTAACTTCTGCAAGGTTCTTTGTAAAATCTCCAAAAGAAATAGTTCCAAGAGTCCATTTGTTAAATTTATGTGCATTCTTTCCCGCCGATTCAAGTTCAACCTTTGCAATCGGCGTATCACCCGCATATACTACATACACAGGCGTTTTTTCAGAATATTCACCAGCCTTCTTCTTATATGATACCGTACCATCATTTAACTTATCTGTAAAATATGCTGCTATCGTATCATTCGTTTCAAACTCATTTACTTTCACGTTATTATCTGATAAAAGCTTTCCAATCCCATCAGGAGTAAACTGATTCACAATCTTATCCATTGTTCCTGATGGCATTCCCTCTTCATAATCTTTTAAAAGACTATGAAGCATAATTAATGTAATCACACCTGCCAGAAGAAGAATTCCGCAGTATATACATAAGAATTTTTTAAAATTTGAAAGCTTCTTTTTTCTTTTATTATTTCGTGGCATACTACTTTTCTCCTCCTTACTTTATTAAAAATGCTGTAGGACAGCTTCTTGGACCTGTTGGTGAATATGGTACATTTATTACTTCACCATCATAATACATCTGTGTTGATGTTCCACCATCCATTGTAGATGCATTTACAGCTCCATACTGTGCCATAATATCCTGTAGGTCTGAAAATGTAGCACCTATACTGTTAGGCTGTCTTCCATCTACTGCAAGAAGAAGAATCTTTCCATCTGCTGTCTGTCCTATGGCAGTTCTTGGATTAGTTCCCCCTGCAATACCAACAATATCCTGAGCCTCTCCATTAACAATAAGAAATGGACCAATATGATTGCTTATGCTTACGCAGTCTCTTATATTAAGTTCCTTTGCCTTTGCAGCATTCATATTACCAAGAACAAGCTTATTATCAAATGTAATTCCGGTAACATGAGATGTTCCGCCATTATCATTAAGAATCTCTCCGTCTTTCATTACAAGACCAATCGGCATTGCTGTATAAGTTGTTTCTCCGTCAACAAATTCTCCGCCATTAACTCCTCCGATTGCATCATATCTCTTTGCAATATCTGCAACAACCATTCCATTTCCATTGGTAAATTCAGGAACTGTTCCCACAAATAATCTGCTTGGATCTTTTACAATCATGAGTTTTCCAGAATATGTAGCACCCTTTACGTCCACAATCTCAATATCAGGAGTTTCCGGATCCTGGGCTGCTGTATCAATATTTACAAGTCCCGCATCTGTTATCTCATCTGTATCTTTAATTGCGTTATTGGCCTTAATCTGGTCTATCTCATCCTGAGAGCAGAACCAGTTAGCAAGAAATCCTATTGCACTTGTCTCCTGTACAGAAAGTACAAACTGAATCTTTGCTGTCTTAGATGGTCCATACACAAGCATTGCCATAACAGCATACAGAAATATCACCAGAATAAGAATAGTTGACAAAAGTGTCGCACCGACTCTTCCTGCCCATACAAGAACTGGATTCTTCTTTTTATTTTTATTTCTTCTATTAGATGTATTGCCACCCTGTGGCTTATCGTTAGCATACGACTTTTCATCTTCATAGCTGTCATCTAAAACATCAAACGGATCAAAATCATCAATATCTTCAAGTTCAAAATCATCAACGATATCTATATCGTCAATATTATTCTTTCTTTTTGCCACTATAACTTCCTCCTAAACCGTTACTTAAAAACCCATCTTTTCTGAATCTGATAACTTACAAAGAACAATGCAAGATCAATTATTATCTTGGCAATTCCTGAAAGCACAATGCTTAATGCCAGTAGCTTTGTAGCAATATACACCAAAGCATAAGAACAAGCAAGCTGACAGAACCATAAAATGTAATATCTTACCACCGTCTGTTTAAGCCCGGACTGTGATTTAAATACTGCATTTCTGTTAAGCGAGAAATTGAAAACTGATGAAAGCACTCTTGCCGCTGCTGTACTTATGAATATTCTTAAGCTGACTGTAAGCCCTATAAGCACAAATTCAAGCACATTAAATATTATATTATCTATAGCCCACGAAGCAATAGAGCTTCCTACATATTTCATACCTGTGCTTTTAAATAAATATTTAAATATCACTTTGTATATCTTAATTGAATCTTTGACAGGATTAAAATGTGATGATGAATTATCTTCTATGTACACAGTTTCTATCGATTCTTCCTGAAATCCAATATTATACTTTTTGAAAGCAAGCAGCATATTAGTCTCATACTCAAATCGTTCGCCTTCTACCTTGTCAAATGTCTCAAGGTACTTGTAAGGTATTGCTCTTAAGCCGGTCTGGGTGTCCGAAATATTCAATCTGCAAAGCACCTTAAACACTCCACTAGTCATATTATTACCAAATTTACTTCTTGCCGGTACATCATCACCAGTAAAATCCCTTACGCCTAAAACGACATTGCCTGTACTGACCATTGTTTCACTGCATTTCTTAATATCTTTGGCACGATGCTGATTATCACCATCTACTGTCACAACTCCATCAATATCTTTTCTATTCTCAAGGCAGAATTCAAATGCAGTCTTCAAGCCTCTTCCTTTTCCCTTGTTAACTTCATGTGTAAGAATTGTACATTCACTATGTGCTGCTACTTCTTTAAAAGGAGCCATATGTTCCTCATCACTTCCATCATTAACAATAATGATGTCCTTAAAGCCTTCTTCAAGTAAAGCATCAACTACAGCTACAAGCTTATTATCAGGATTCAGTGACGGTATAATAACCGATACTTTCATAATATTCATCCCACTCTTTGCTAATATTTATAGTGCTTTTCCATTTAAACGCACCGTATTTAGAATATAATAATTTCCTAAAGATTGCAATAAAAATTTCATATACTGTGTAACAGGGTCATGCTGTAAGCCATAATATTGTATTGTAGATTAATTTTGGAGGACTTTTACATGAGTGATTTAGCAGCAACAAACTGCGGAGGATGCGGCGGATGTGGAGATAACTGCAATTCTATTGTATGGATTATCATTCTCCTTCTCCTCTTTGACGGAAATAACGGATATGGATGCAACAATGGTTGTGGAAATGGTTGCAATTCCTTCTGGATTATAATTCTCCTCTTCTTCTGCTGTGGATGTGGCAATGGAACTAACTTCCTCAATGGCTTTGGTTGCGGATGCAACAACGGATGCGGATGCAACAGTGGATGCGGATGCCAGTAATTATTTAATATGGGGCTGCCTTAAACGGCAGCCCTTATATATTAATTATTATTATGTTCCATCATACATTTTCCATCTATTTCATATATGGTATTCTCTTCTTCAACAAGTATATTGCCATTGTCCTGAACATCCATATTAATTACCATATCATAATTCCTTTTTTATATATTATATGGGCTTATTTATTAATTGCTAAGACTTACAGGCATAATTAAGACATATAACCTAATATATATAGAATAAAATATTCCGCCGAGAGTTCACATGAAAGAACTTCCCATAACAGAATTTGATATGCAGACACTGCCACAATTCATACAGCTTGCCAAAGCAATTCTTCCTTTTATGGAATTTAATACCCAGCAGACACTTAGTCCTCTGCTCCGTGCATATGAATTTTCATGTACAATGAACTATTACAGCCGCCCTGAAAGCCTTCGTATTGCGGCATGTTCTGCAAAGCCCCACCTTTCATTAAACAGTCCAATACAGGATATACTTTCAGATGAAAATATCATGAATGTTATTCTTACTTACTGTCCAGACAATCTACGGAATATTCTGAGTAATTTTAAGAACTATAACAAAATGTCCGATTTGTTCAACATTTTAAATCGTGATCAGAATGGCAGTAATAGTTTTCTTAATCCTGCCCAGCAAAAAATGTATGAAGCTTATACAGAACAGTTAAACAATCTTAATCTTTAATATTTGGAGGACTTTATGTCAGAATTAGATTTTAGAAAGCAGCTTCTTCTCAACGAATTCAAGACTTTATCCCAGGGAAAGAAAAATGATGAAATCATTCCTCTTCTTTTCGCTATTAATGATAAAGCTAAAAAATCCGGTATAACCTTCACAAAAGAAGATTGTCAGTTAGTCATCAACAGTATGTCTGGACAGCTAAGCGAAAAAGAGCTCAGGCTTCTGCCTGAGCTTCTCTCTCTTCTTAATATGAATTAATGTTTTATTATTCTTAATTATTTTGCAACAATATTAACAATTCTTCCCGGTACATATATTTCTTTAATAATGTTACCAGAAAGCCTGCTTCCAAGTGCTTCCTTAGCGGCAGCAATTACACTGTCCTTGTCAGCATCCTTGGCGATATTGATAGTAGCCTTAGTCTTTCCATTAATCTGGACTGCTATCTCAACCGTTGACTCAACTGTCTTAGCTTCATCGTATTCAGGCCATGTCTGCTGATATACTCTTCCATTCTCGCCGATTGCTTCCCACATCTCTTCTGTAATGTGTGGAGCAACCGGATTAAGTAAGATAAGGTATGTCTTGAGTTCTCCCCTAGTAATCTTACCTGCCTTGCTGAAATCATTGAGCATAGTCATGAGCTGTGCAATAGCTGTATTGTATTTCAGATTCTCATAATCAAATGAAACTTTCTTAATTGTCTGATGCATCTTTGTCTCAAATTCCTTAGAGAAAACTTCCTCATCAGTCATTATATCCTGAAGCTTCCATACTCTGTCTAAGAATCTGCGGCAGCCCTTAACGCCATCCTCTGACCATGAAGCTGCTGCGTCAAATGCACCGATAAACATCTCGTATGTTCTTAATGTATCTGCACCATAATCTCTTACGATATCATCAGGATTAACAACATTGCCTCTTGACTTACTCATCTTCTCGCCGTTCTCACCAAGAATCATACCGTGGGATGTTCTCTTCTGATATGGCTCTGGGCAAGGTACAACCTTCTGGTCGTAAAGGAATCTGTGCCAGAATCTTGAATAGAGTAAGTGTAATGTTGTATGCTCCATTCCTCCGTTATACCAGTCTACCGGAAGCCAGTACTTAAGTGCTTCCTGACTTGCGAGTGTCTCTGTGTTATGTGGATCTGTATATCTTAAGAAATACCATGATGATCCAGCCCACTGAGGCATTGTATCAGTCTCTCTCTTAGCTGGTCCGCCACAGCATGGGCATGTTGTATTAACCCAGTCTGTCATGGCTGCAAGAGGTGATTCTCCATTATCTGTAGGCATATAACTTTCTACCTCTGGAAGAAGTAATGGAAGTTCGCTCTCATCAACTGGAACATAGCCACATTTGTCACAATGAACAATTGGAATAGGCTCGCCCCAGTATCTCTGACGAGAGAACACCCAGTCACGGAGCTTATAATTAACCTTTGCATTACCAATTCCCTTTTCTGTAAGGAATTCCATCATCTTTTCCTTAGCTTCTTTAACTTCAAGTCCGTTAATGAAATCCGAATTAATAAGAACACCTGTTGCTACATCTGTAAATGCTGCCTCATTAACATCAACTTCTTCACCGTTCTTTGCTACAACCTGAATGATAGGAAGGTTAAATTTCTTGGCAAACTCCCAGTCTCTTTCATCGTGAGCAGGAACAGCCATGATAGCACCTGTACCATAGCTCATAAGTACATAATCTGATACCCAGATTGGAACTTCCTTGCCATTAACCGGATTAACTGCCTTAAGTCCGTCAATCTCTACACCTGTCTTATCCTTTGCAAGCTCTGCTCTCTCGAAATCTGACTTTCTTGAAGCCTGCTCTCTATAGCTTTCTATTTCATCCCAGTTCTTAATCTCGTCCTTATACTTATCAAGATATGGATGCTCTGGTGATACAACCATATAAGTAACACCGAAAAGTGTATCGCATCTTGTTGTATATATTCTTAACTTATCTTCCTTACCAGCAATTGCAAAATCAACCTCAGCACCTGTAGAACGTCCAATCCAGTTCTTCTGCTGTGTCTTAACTCTCTCGATATAATCGACATGGTCAAGTCCTTCTATAAGCTTATCTGCATAATCAGTAATCTTAAGCATCCACTCACTCTTGACCTTACGGACAACAGGTGAACCACATCTTTCACATACACCATTAACTACTTCTTCATTAGCAAGACCTACCTTACATGAAGTACACCAGTTGATAGGCATCTCCTGCTTATATGCAAGTCCAGCCTTAAAAAGCTTAAGGAAAATCCACTGAGTCCACTTATAATAATCAGGATCTGTAGTATTAATCTCTCTGTCCCAGTCAAATGAATAACCAATTGACTGAAGCTGTTCCTTAAAATGATCTATATTATTCTTAGTAACTATCTTAGGGTGAATCTTGTTCTTAATAGCATAGTTCTCTGTTGGAAGACCAAATGCATCCCAACCCATTGGATATAAAACATTATATCCCTGCATTCTTCTCTTTCTTGCTACGATATCAAGCGCTGTATATGGTCTTGGATGACCTACATGAAGCCCCTGTCCTGATGGATATGGGAACTCCACAAGTGCATAATACTTTGGTTTTGAATAATCATTAGTTGCAGCAAAGGCTTTTTCATCCTGCCATACCTGCTGCCACTTCTTTTCAACTGTTTTGTGGTTATATACTGCCGACATAACACATTCCTCCTTAAAAACGCATAAAAACATTCTACACACATCACTTTAATTTGTCAATTAAATAGCCGTCTTTACATTATCACTTTAAAGTGTTAAAATACCACTATTCGCATGAATATTAATATTTCTTACATGGAGGTTATGACATATGAAGACAAAGGTTGGATTCATAGGTTTCGGACTCATTGCAGGATCCTTAGCCCATGCCCTTAAAGAAAGCGGCAGGGATTATCATATAACTGCCACAAGCAGACATTTAGAACCAGTAATCGCTGCGGTTGCTGATGGTATTGTTGATGTCGCTGCTCCTGCGGTAGACGAAACATTTGCACAATGTGACATAATCCTGTTATGCACACCTGTAATTACTATCACAGAATATCTTACAAAATTAAAAGCCATTGCCAGTCCGGACTGCATAATTACCGACGTTGGAAGTGTCAAGACTATCATACATGAAGCAGCAGATTCATTGGGACTTAATGACCGCTTTATTGGTGGACATCCTATGGCTGGCTCCGAAAAAACAGGTTATGAGAATTCAGGTTCATCAATTATAAAAGGTGCAAGGTACATAATCACACCGACCAAAGAAACCAAGCCTGAAAAAATCGAATTCATAAAACAATTTGCATCAGATGTTGGCATGCGTCCTATCGTCATGGATTACCATGTACACGATAAATCAGTAGCCGCCATAAGCCATGTTCCACATCTTTTATCAACTGCACTCGTTCATGTAGTATCAGATAATGATGACGAAGAAAAGCATATGCAGTTACTTGCCGCAGGTTGCTTTCGTGACATGTCAAGAGTTGCAGCTTCTTCTCCTGAAATGTGGGAACAGATATGTTTAACTAACAGCTCTGCAATCAGCAACATTCTTGAACAGTATATTGAAATGCTTGAAACAATTAAAGATAACATCGATAAAAAGACCCCAGGCTATGTCGCCAGTCTTTTCGAGATGTCAAGAGAATACAGGAATTCCTTGGAAAGCAGACACCCAGAGCACTAAGCCCTGGGTGTTTTTATTTACAATCATCACACCTTAAAACAGCCACCGCCTACGAATTCCCGTAATATAGAATCGATTGGTACGTTCTCGTAGCCGCATGGAAGGAAATAGTTCATGAACTTAAGCAGTCTGTTTGCTTCCTGATATTCAGGGTCAGCTTCTGTTACCTGAAAAAGTATAGGCTCAACGAATGGTTTTAATACGCATGGTTCATATGGCATTGCTGAGTTAAACATAACATCCGCCTGCTCCTGGAATGGGAAGATGTTCTTCTCTTCACCTCTTCTTACAGACTCCCACATCGAAAGAGTCTTCTTTGCACCGCCGAACTTTGTTTCTTCACTCTTCTCTCTTCACTCAATTTACTTGCAGATGCTCCTCTTGTCCTGTAATCTCTTACAAGCCTTCTTAAAAGTCTTCCATCTGTAGTTGATACCCTGTTATGTTCGTCAACATTAAGCTGTGTAAGTGCACTAATATATATCTTGAACTTACTGTCTATTGGAAGTGAATATGATAATTCATCATTAAGACAATGAATTCCTTCTATTACAAGAACATCCTCTTCTCCTAACTGTAAGAAATTACCATTATATTCCTTTCTTCCGAACTTAAAGTTAAATTCCGGCAGCTCCACTTTTTCTCCGTTAAGAAGTCTGGTCATATGCTTATTAAAAAGTTCAATGTCTACTGCATGAAGGTCTTCATAATTGTAATCGCCATTCTCATCAATAGGTGTCTGCTCTCTTTCAACAAAGTAATTATCGACAGCAATTGGGTGTGGCTTATATACATTAGAAAAGTTCAAAAGTTTCATATGATAGGTGTGGCAAATGATATAGATCTTGTAAATGTAAATAATACATTTGGTCAAGTAAATAACTGTGTATTAGGTTATGGATATGATCCAATTAAAGATAAATTATTAGATAGACTAAAAAATAGTAAAAATAGAAATAAAAAAGAATCTGACAGTTTTAGAATATTAATAGGTCATAGTGCTAGTGTATGGGACAAGCACATAGATGTAATGAAAAATTTGCTAAAATATAAGAATGAAGATATAACATTGTGTTTAATTTTATCTTATGCAGGAGAAAAGAAATATATTGATAATGTTAAGAAATTTGCAAAAGATAATTTCGGGAAAAGAGTTGAGATAATAGATAAGTTTATGAAATATGAAGAGTACATAGAATATCTTCAATCTATTGATGTAGCAATATTTGCTCAAAATCATTCAACGGCATTATCAAACGTATCATGGCTTTTATATTTTGGGAAAACAATATATTTTAGAGAAGATAGCGATTTCGCAAAGAGTTTTAAGCGTAAAAAATGTGAATTTTGCAAAGTAGAAGAAATTGAGAATATGACATTTGAACAGTTCAAGACAAAAAGGAATAGTAAAGAACTAATGAATGAATATGGCATTATCCCAACATCTAAAGATTGTTGTGAAAACTGGAAAAAAGTACTTGATAAACTAAGCGAAGAGGAAATATAAATGTCGAATCAAATTGATAATAAAACAACAATTAAAAATTTTATATGGCGTTTTGCCGAACGATGTGGGGCTCAAGGAGTATCATTTATAGTTTCAATAGTATTGGCAAGACTTTTGGAACCATCAGTATATGGCACAATTGCACTGGTGACTGTTTTTACTACTATTCTTCAAGTGTTTGTTGATAGTGGGTTAGGAACAGCGCT
>ENA-OPTA01001192-OPTA01001192.1-human-gut-metagenome-genome-assembly--contig:-NODE-1192-length-16216-cov-3.474352_pt1 | contig 16216 bp, 19 predicted proteins | sample MGYA00241813_ERZ501917 | MGnify/ENA primary metagenome ERZ501917 (study PRJEB25962, sample SAMEA2042408) | human gut metagenome | biome: human gut; feature: human-associated habitat; material: faeces...
AAGAAGGATTTACGGCAGCCACTTATAACAGAAATCTTAAAGTGATATTTCCATCAGACCTGCTTGCAATAATGCCGGAAAACAAACAGACAGCAGCGGTTAAAATATTAGAGCAGGACCCAAGACCGGCTTATGATACAGACGAGACAAGGGCTTATGGGGTAACATTTTCAGGCTTTGATATCAGATTCAAGGTGCATGGGGATGTGCTGACTGTGTTTGAAGTGGTGGATATTGAGGCGGCTGGTGGATATAAGAAGGTAAAGTGAGCTGGTGTCAATTTCACTTGATAATCCAGCTAAAATGTGCTTTACTTATATGGACTAGGTAAACAATTAATGTTGCAATCAAGATTAAGGAGGAGCTATATGAGAGTTGGAATGGGATATGATGTTCATAAACTGGTTAAAGACCGTAAGCTTATCATGGGCGGAGTTGAGATTCCATATGAATTAGGTCTGCTTGGACACTCTGATGCAGATGTGCTTCTTCATGCCATTATGGATGCATTACTGGGTGCTGCTGCACTTGGAGATATAGGAAAGCATTTCCCGGATACAGATGACAGATACAAGGGAATATCAAGCATCAAGCTTCTGGAAGAGGTTGGAAAGAAGATAGATGAGGCTAATTATATTATAGAAAATATTGATGCTACTATTATTGCACAGAAGCCTAAGATGCGCCCATATATTGATGATATGAGAAAGAATATCGCAGATGCTTTAAAGCTTGATGTTGACAGAGTTAATGTTAAGGCTACTACAGAAGAGGGACTTGGATTTACCGGAAGTGGAGAGGGTATTTCTTCACAGGCAATATGCTCACTTAATTCTGTTTCTAATTATATATACGGCGCTGCTGATATGACAAACTGTAGACCTGACTGTGGTGGTTGCATGGGCTGTCAGAACAGATAGAACTGACAATACATTTGCAGCTTTAATTCATATAATATAATTAAGAATAGAAAAGTCAGGATTAACAGATTATGAAATATAGAGATTATGTAAAGCAGGAAATAGCGGTAATAAAGGATAGAGATCCTGCTATTAAGTCGGATAAAGAGGTGTATCTTTATCCTAGTTTTAAGGCAATACTTAAATATAGAAAAGCCCATAAGTTATATCTTAAGGGTGAATATTACAAGGCAAGAAAGATTTCACAGAAAACTGCAAGACAGACAGGAATTGAGATACATCCGGGAGCACAGATTGGCGAGGGCCTTTTTATTGACCATGGACATGGAGTTGTTATCGGAGAGACAGCTATTATCGGTAACAATGTAACACTTTATCAGGGCGTTACACTTGGAGGAACAGGCAAGGAACAGGGTAAGAGACATCCTACTCTTGGAGATAATATTATGGTAGGAGCAGGAGCAAAGATTCTTGGCTCAGTTACTATAGGTGATAACTGCAAGATTGGTGCGGGTTCTGTTGTATTAAAGGATGTGCCGGCGAATTCTACGGTGGTTGGCGTTCCGGGAAGAATTGTTATTCAGGATAGCGTAAGACTGGTTGATGATTTAGACCAGATACATCTTCCGGATCCTGTTATGCAGGAGATTGAGAACTTAAAGCAGGAGAACGCAAGACTTAAGAAGAGACTTGCACACCTTGAGAACAGCGTGAATGAAAGCCGCAGTTCATATGATGATAACTAAAGTGTGATTATGAAAGGAAATCTGACATGAGGATTTATAATACTTTATCCAGAAGAAAAGAAGAGTTTAAGCCATTAGAAGAAGGTAAGGTTAAAATGTATGTCTGCGGACCTACTGTATACAACCTTATTCATATTGGTAACGCAAGACCTATGATTGTATTTGATACAGTAAGAAGATATCTTGAGTACAAGGGATATGATGTTAATTATGTATCTAACTTTACAGATGTAGACGATAAGATTATTAAGAAAGCTAATGAAGAAGGTGTATCTGCTGAGGAGATTTCAACAAGATACATTGCTGAATGTAAGAAAGATATGGAGGGTATGAATATTAAGCCTGCAACAACACATCCTCTTGCAACTCAGGAAATTGGCGGAATGATTGATATGATACAGACTCTTATTGACAAGGGTTATGCTTATGAAGTCAATGGAACTGTATATTACAGAACAAGAAAATTTGCAGAATATGGAAAGCTGTCTAAGAAAAATATTGATGACTTAGAGGCAGGGCATAGAGATGAGGCACACAGCCTTAAAGTTACAGGTGAGGATGAGAAGGAAGACCCACTTGATTTCGTTCTCTGGAAGCCTAAGAAAGAAGGAGAGCCATCATGGCCATCACCTTGGAGCGATGGAAGACCTGGCTGGCATATTGAATGTTCTGTTATGTCTAAGAAGTACCTTGCTGACGAAATCGATATCCATGCGGGAGGAGAGGATTTAATATTCCCTCACCATGAGAATGAGATTGCGCAGTCAGAGGCAGCTAATGGAGTACCATTCTCTAAGTACTGGATGCACAATGCATTTCTTAATATTGATAACAAGAAGATGTCTAAGTCTTTAGGCAATTTCTTTACAGTAAGAGATATAAGCAGGGAATACGACCTTGAAGTGTTAAGGTTCTTCATGTTAAGCGCACATTACCGTAATCCTGTTAATTTCAGCCATGACCTTATGGAATCAGCAAAGAACGGGTTAGACAGAATCTTAACTGCAGTTGATAATTTAAGACATCTGTCAGAGAATGCCAAGGATGTTCCAATGACAGAGGATGAGAAGAAGATAATAGCTTCTATAGATGACATTTATAAGAAATTCGAAGATTCAATGGACGATGATTTCAATACAGCAGACGCAATATCAGCTATATTTGAACTTGTAAAGCTTGCTAACTCTAATTCAAACTCAGATAATTCCAAGGAGTACATCGATACTCTTATGAAGAAGATTACAACTCTTACAGATATTCTTGGACTTAAGACAGATAAGAAGGAAGAAATGCTTGACGAGGATATCGAGGCACTTATTGCCGAGAGACAGCAGGCAAGAAAAGATAAGAATTTTGCAAGAGCTGATGAAATCAGAGATGAGTTATTAGCAAAGGGAATTGTTCTTAAGGATACAAGAGAGGGCGTAAGATGGAGCAGAGCCTAGATAACGACCTTGTAAAATGCATATATGAAGGTCTGGATATGAAGCATACAGAGCCTTCGCAGTTATCACCTCTTGTTCTTGCATATATCGGGGACAGCATATATGACCTTGTCATTAAGACATGGGTTATAGAGCAGGGGAATATGCAGGTTAATAAGCTTAACAAGAAAACGAGCAGTATTGTTAAGGCAGAATCCCAATCAGCCATGATAGGTGTAATAGAGCCTATGCTCAGTGAACATGAGGAAGCTGTGTATAAGAGAGGACGTAATGCAAAGTCATACACATCTGCCAAGAATGCAAGTATCGGAGATTACAGAAGAGCAACGGGTTTTGAGGCTCTTATTGGATATCTGTATCTTAGTGGGCAGTATGAGCGGATGATGGAACTGGTTAAAGCAGGACTGGAAAGCCTTGGGTTAAAGTAGAGCCGGCAAAGCGGAATCCATATCTGTAATGGATAACTGGATTCTGCTTTGTTAATATTAAGGAGAAATATATGAGATACAATGAATTAACATTTCAGGGAAGAAATGCTGTATTAGAGGCATTCCGTTCCGGTAAAACAATTGATAAGCTTTTTATTCTTGACGGCTGTCAGGATGGGCCAATAAAGAGCATTGTCAGAGAAGCAAAGAAAACAGATGCAATTATCAATTATGTTGATAAGGAAAGACTCGACAGACTTGCAGGAACAGGGCATCATCAGGGGGTTGTTGCCATTGGTGCAGCTTATGAATATGCAGAGGTTGATGATATACTTGCATCAGCTAAGGAAAAGGGAGAAGATCCATTTATATTCATTCTTGATGAGATAGAGGATCCTCACAATCTTGGCGCTATTATAAGAACTGCCAACCTTGCAGGTGCACATGGAGTTATTATTCCTAAGAGAAGAGCTGTCGGACTTACAGCAACTGTAGCCAAGACATCAGCAGGCGCGATTAATTACACACCTGTAGCCAAGGTTACTAATATTTCGCAGACAATCGAGGAACTTAAGAAGCAGGGACTCTGGTTTGTATGCGCTGATATGGGCGGAGAGACAATGTATAATCTTAACCTTAAAGGACCTATCGGCCTTGTTATAGGTAATGAGGGCAATGGAGTGAGCCGTCTTGTTAAGGATAAATGTGATTTCATTGCATCAATTCCTATGAAGGGTGACATTGATTCCTTAAATGCCTCAGTTGCAGCAGGTGTTCTTGCATACGAAATAGTCCGTCAGAGACTTAATTAGGGAGTTTTTTATGAAACATTTGGAAGAGTATCCTGATGAAGAGCTTATTGATATGTACAGGGCAGGTGATGAGCAGGCAATTGAGTACATATTTGAAAGATATAAGTATATAGTGCGAAAGAAAGCAAAGGCTATGTTTCTTGCCGGAGGAGACAGTGATGATTTAATTCAGGAGGGAATGATAGGCCTTTATAAGGCTGTCCGTGACTATGATAAGCAAAAGGATGCTTCTTTCATGACATTTGCAGGAATGTGCATAAACAGGCAGATTCTTAATGCGGTTACAGCTTCTAACAGAAAGAAGAATACACCACTTAATACATATGTTTCTTTTGATGAGCCGGTAAATCCAGAAGATGATTCTCAGGTAAAGCTGGTGGATGTACTAAAGTCTGATAAGGAACAGAATCCGGAAAGACTTTTTATTGATCAGGAAAATGCTGAAAGTTTAGAAGATAAATTATACAGTGTGTTAAGTGATTTTGAAAAAAATGTGCTGGAATTATATATGTCTGGCAAAGATTATATAGCTATTGCGCAGATGCTCGATAAGCCGCCAAAATCTATAGATAATGCTATACAAAGGATAAGGAATAAAGTTGACAAAATAACCAACCTATAATATTATGAATAGGTGTGTTAAGACACATGCTATTGTAGCTCAGGGGTAGAGCACTTCATTGGTAATGAAGAGGTCACGGGTTCAATTCCCGTCAATAGCTTAATTTAATGTTTGTGTTTTTTAAAACAGATTGGAGGACGCTATGGTAAAAGCTATTGTAGGTGCTAACTGGGGTGATGAAGGAAAGGGTAAGATTACTGATATGCTTGCCGAAGAATCAGACATCATCGTAAGATTCCAGGGAGGAGCTAATGCGGGACATACTATTATTAATGATTATGGAAAGTTCGCGCTTCATCTTTTACCTTCTGGAGTTTTCTATAACCATACAACAAGTGTCATTGGCAACGGCGTAGCTCTTAATATTCCATATCTTGTTAAGGAATTAAAGAGCCTTACAGACCGTAATGTACCAATGCCTAAGATTCTTGTATCAGACAGGGCACAGATTCTTATGCCTTATCATGTTGCATTTGATACATATGAAGAAGCAAGACTTGCTGGTAAATCATTTGGTTCTACCAAGTCAGGTATTGCTCCATTCTATTCAGATAAGTATGCTAAGATTGGTTTCCAGGTTAATGAATTATTTGGAGACGAGCAGGAACTTAAGGAAAAGATTGCCAATGTATGCACATTAAAGAATGTTATGCTTGAGCATCTCTATCATCAGCCACTTCTTAACGAAGAAGAGATATTTAATACTCTTATGGAATATAAAGAGATGGTTGAACCATATGTATGTGATACATCAGCATTTTTACATCAGGCACTTAAAGACGGAAAGAAGATTTTACTTGAAGGCCAGTTAGGTTCTCTTAAGGATACAGATCATGGTATATATCCAATGGTTACTTCATCATCAACATTAGCTCCTTATGGTGCTATTGGCGCTGGTATTCCGGCTGCATCAATTACTGATGTTGTTACAGTTGTTAAGGCGTATTCTTCAGCAGTTGGTGCCGGAGCATTTGTAAGCGAAATCTTTGGAGATGAGGCAGATGAACTCAGACGCAGAGGTGGAGACGGTGGCGAATTCGGAGCTACAACAGGACGTCCTAGAAGAATGGGATGGTTTGATGCAGTTGCTACACGTTATGGTGTAAGAATGCAGGGAACAACAGAGGTTGCTCTTACAGTTCTTGATGTACTTGGATATCTTGATGAGATTCCAATGTGCGTTGGATATGAGATAGATGGAAAGATTACTAAGGATTTCCCAACTACTCCACAGCTTGAGAAGGCTAAGCCGGTATTAAAGACTATGCCAGGCTGGAAGTCAGATATCAGAGGAATTACTAACTATGAAGAGCTTCCTGTCGAGTGCCGTAACTATATTGAGGCTATTGAGCAGGAAATTGAGGCCCCTATCACAATGGTATCTAATGGTCCTGGAAGACATGAGATTATCCACAGAAAGAGTAAATTTTCTAAATAAAAACATTTAACATTACCGTATCTGCAGTACAACAGTTTTGCAGATACGGTCTTTTTATAGGTAATTGGAGGTAAATCCCTCTCCTCATCTGAGGGGAATGTGCTTACAATAAGCACATGGATTTTGCTTCGCAAAACAAGGAGGGATATATGAAGTTTAATAAATATTTTGACCACACTAACTTAAAGCCGGAAGCGACTAAGGATGATATCCGTACATTATGTGAAGAAGCAAAAAAGTATGATTTTGCATCAGTATGTGTTAATGGAATATATACAGCATTTGCAAAAGAATGTCTTTCCGGAAGTGATGTTAAGACATGTGTTGTTGTTGGATTTCCGCTGGGAGCTATGAGTACAGACGTAAAGGCTTATGAGACTAAGAAAGCCGTAGAAGATGGTGCGGATGAGATTGATATGGTTATTCCTGTAGGACTTCTTAAAGCAGGTGAATATGATGCTGTGTATGAGGATATTAAGGCAGTAAGGGATGCATGTGCAGGAAAAGTTTTAAAGGTTATATTCGAGAACTGTCTTCTGACTGATGAGGAGAAGATTAAGGCGTGCGAACTGTCTGTTAAGGCAGGAGCTGATTATGTTAAGACTTCAACAGGATTCTCTACAGGAGGTGCAACAATAAGTGATGTTGCACTTATGAAAGCCCATGTGGAAGGAAAGTGTAAGGTTAAAGCGGCAGGCGGAATAAGAGATTACAGCTGCCATGATAGATGCCGGAGCTGACAGGCTTGGAACAAGCGCTACAATTAAGATTATGGAAGGAAGGCAGTAAAATTACTGCTTATTCCTTCCTGAAAGAATCTTGTATACAAGTGTCATTGCATATATTACAACAGGAAATACAATGTCTGTGAAGAGCAGACCTGTAAATACTTTATGACATGCCTCATTGTCTATGAATGCAAGTATTAAAGTAGCGATTATCATTATGCCCCAGAGTATGACTGCAGTTAATGCAGCAAATCGTTTTAATCGTTTCATGAATAAGACCTCCAATGTCAGATACTTAATAATATACATTACATTGGCATGCCGCTCAAGTTATTTATAAAAATGTTGCGTAACAGATAAAAAATGTTATAATTAAATGAGGCATGGAGGCCGATGTAACTATTAGGAAACAGAATCAATAGACAAGGAGGTATGCATATGTCAATTAATGCTTATAATGCCAGTACAATATCAGCATTGTTCGCAGGACTCAATAATTCGTCTAGTGGAACATCATTGTCATATGGCATTGATTTTACAACTTATAATTCAATAAAGAATGGCTCTTATAGCAAACTGATGAGGAAGTATTACAGCAATAAGGCTTCTGAATCAACGGATGGTGCGACTGCCAATAAGAATACCGGTAAGGTACAGAGTATTGATATACAGAAGAATAATGCGACGGTAAACAGAGACAACGCAGCATCACTTGTGGATTCAGCATCAGAACTTAAGAAGTACTCTCTGTGGTCTAAAGTTGATAAGACAGATAAAGATGGCAATACAGCTAAAGAATATGATACTGATAAGATTGCAAAGGCAGTATCTTCATTTGTTAAGAATTATAATTCTTTAGTATCATCTACAGCAGATTCTTCAAGCAGATATGTGCTTAACAGTGCATCTAATATGGTGAATTATACAAGGGTTAATGCTGATCTTCTTAAGAAGATTGGTATATCTGTCGGCTCAGATAATAAGCTGACGGTAGACGAGGATAAGTTAAAGGCTTCAGATATGGCTGTGGTTAAGTCGGTATTCAAGGATTCCGGCTCATTTGGACAGACAATATCTGCCAAGGCTTCAACTATATATGGTAATGCAGTATCACAGTTATCAGAATTATCTACTAAGAATTCTTATACATCTAATGGACTGTATTCATACTCATCTGGTTATACATACAACCAGTACACATAATTAATATTTTGAAAGGTAACAATCAGACATGGCATTATTAGAAACATGGAGAAAACTCGCATACGAGACAGAGATGGATCAGAAGAACGCTTCAGAATTCTGGGGTTCATATTTTAATCAGGAGAAGGCTATTTATGAGCAGATTCTCGCAGATTCTGATACAGTAGTTAAAGGAACTGTTAAAGAATTAGCAGAGAAGTTTGGAGTAGAAGTACTTCTTATGACAGGATTCCTTGATGGTATCAATGACAGCTTAAAGACTCCTAATCCAATTGAAACTATGGATGAGAATACAGAAGTTAGTCTCGATTATGACAAGGAAAAACTTTATTACAACATGGTAGGCTGCAAGGCTGACTGGCTTTATGAATTGCCACAGTGGGATAACCTTCTTGATGAGCAGACAAGAAAAGACCTTTACAAGAAGCAGAAGCTTTCTGGAACTGTTGTTAAGGGCAAGAAAATCGGAAGAAATGATCCGTGCCCATGCGGAAGTGGAAAGAAATATAAGCAGTGCTGTGGAAAGAATGCATAGCTTTTAAACACTAAGACCTGCCAGATAATGGCAGGTCATTTTAATGTTAAGTACAGGAATGATAAGAGGTAATTATAATGGATGCATATACAGGCTTTGCATATGTTTATGATGAGTATATGGATAATATTCCATATGAGGAATGGGGGCAGTACATGATTGCTCTCCTTAAGGAAAATGGTGTGTCATGTGATTCATCGGTGCTTGAATTGGGCTGTGGAACAGGAACTGTTACAAGAATGCTTGCTAAGGAAGGCTATGACTGTGTTGGACTTGATATGTCTGAGGATATGCTGTCTATAGCTTCTGAGAAAACATTTGAAGAGGGTTCGCAGGTTATATATACATGTCAGGATATGAGGGATTTTGAAGTGCCTTATGAAGTAGACGGTATGATAAGTATAGGGGATTCCATGAATTATATTACATCTGTTCCTGACCTTGAAAGTGTATTTGCATGTGTTAGTGAGAACCTTAAAAAAGGCGGTGTATTTATATTTGATTTAAAGACAATACATTTCTTTAGGGATATACTTGCTGAGAATACATATGCTGAGAACAGGGAAGATTCCGCATTTATATGGGACAACTATTATGATGAGGAAGAACGCAATAATGAATATGAGCTTGCTGTGTTTGTTAAGAATGAGGATGGTACATTTGACAGATTTGAAGAACAGCACTATCAGCATGGCTTTACTATAGATGAGGTTACAGGTGCAGTTAATAAGGCTGGACTTACCGTGAAAAATGTGTATAATGCATTTACTAAGGATATGCCTGACGATAAGTCGGAAAGATTATATTTTGTGATTGAGAAATAATAAGGAGATAATTATGGGTGATTATATTGTTAGAGCCACAGCAGCAGGTGGCCAGGTAAGAGCATTTGCCGCTACAACTAAAGGGCTTGTTGAAGAAGCAAAAGAAAGACATAACATGAGTCCTATCGCAACTGTTGCACTTGGAAGACTTCTTACAGGTGGTGCGATGATGGGCGCAATGATGAAGAATGATGCGGATATTCTTACTGTACAGATAAAGGGCAATGGTCCAATCGGGAGTATGACTGTTACAGCTAATCCTAAGGGGGAGGTTAAGGGATTTGTTGGCAATCCACAGGTTATGCTTCCGCTTAAGGATGGAAAGCTTGATATTGCAGATGCGGTAGGAATTGGTGTATTAAGCGTAATTAAGGATATTGGACTTAAAGAGCCATATGTCGGTGATACTATTCTTATTACAAGTGAGATTGCAGATGACCTTACTTATTATTTTGCTAACAGTGAGCATCGAACTGAAGGCTAACCAGTTCTCTACCAACTCAATCGCCAATGGCGATTGAGCAGGCTGGAGGATTTATTATCCAGCTTATGCCGGGAGCAACGGATGAATTTATAGATAAGCTTGAGGCAAGAATTAAGGAGATTAAGTCTGTTACAGCCATGCTGGAGGAAGGAATGACTCCTGAACAGATTCTGGAACATATTCTTGGGGATATGGAGCTTGATATTCTTGACACTATTCCAACAAAGTTTTACTGTAACTGTTCTAAGGACAGAGTGAGCAAAGCTGTTATCAGTGTTGGAAAAGAAGAAATCCAGAAGATGATTGATGATGGTGAGCCAATTGAGGTTAACTGTCACTTCTGTAATTCACATTATACATTTACAGTTGATGAACTTAAGAAAATGTACGACTGCTGTATAAGATAAATCTCAGGCATATGGAGGTACACATGAATAATATTATACTTATAGGAATGCCGGGAAGCGGAAAAAGTTCGCTTGGAGTAGTACTTGCCAAGAAGATAGGATTTGGATTCATTGATTCGGATCTTGTTATTCAGGAAAGAGAGGGAATGACTCTTGAAAGAATAATTGAAAAGCACGGAGATGCAGGATTCATACAGATTGAAAATGAAGTGAATTGTTCCATCAGTCCACACCACACGGTTATTGCAACAGGTGGGAGTGCTGTATATGGAAAAGAGGCAATGGAACATTTTAAGGATATTGGTACTGTGGTTTATCTAGAACTTCCACCAGAATTACTTGAGGAGAGACTGGGAAGTCTTAAAGAACGTGGGGTTGTGTCTAATGGAAAGACAACTGTGGAAGAGATATATGCTGACAGGACCGCACTTTATAAGAAATATGCAGACATTACGCTTAATGAGCAGGGAAAGCAGATAAGAGAAACTGTAGAGATGCTGTATGATATTATAATGAATAAAGACCAGTATAATTAAACAACTGGTTGAACTATGTAAGAATTTAGGGTACAATAATCTTTACCTTTTAAATACGAAAACAAGGAGGAAAAATCCTCTCCTCACCAGAGGAGAATGTGCTTACAATAAGCACATGGATTTTGCTTCGCAAAACAAGGAGGATTAATATGGAAAACGAAGCTCTTTCTAAGAACTTTATTGAGCAGATTATAGATAAGGATATTGAGAGTGGCCATTGCAAGAAGGTCATTACAAGATTTCCACCAGAACCTAATGGATATCTTCATATTGGACATGCCAAGTCTATATTATTAAATTATGGACTTGCAAAGGAATATGGCGGACAGTTTAATATGAGATTTGATGATACTAATCCTACTAAGGAAAAGGTTGAATTCGTAGACTCTATTAAGGCAGATGTTGAATGGCTTGGAGCAGAGTGGAACGGAGATGTTCTGTTTGCATCAGATTATTTTCCACAGATGTATGAAGCAGCTGTAAAGCTTATCAAGAAGGGAAAAGCTTATGTAGATGATTTATCTGCTGAGGAGATTAGACAGTACAGAGGAACTCTTACTGAACCAGGTAAGGAAAGTCCTTACAGAAACCGTTCTGTAGAAGAGAATCTTCAGCTTTTTGAGGAGATGAAGGAAGGAAAATATGCAGACGGAACTAAGGTTTTACGAGCTAAGATAGATATGGCATCTCCTAATATTAATATGAGAGATCCTGTTATTTACAGAGTTGCACATATGACACACCACAGAACAGGAGATCAGTGGTGCATATATCCGATGTATGATTTTGCACATCCTATTGAGGATGCAGTAGAGGGAATTACACATTCTATATGTACACTTGAATTTGAGGATCACAGACCTCTTTATGACTGGGTTGTAATTGAGACCGGTTATAAGACATCTCCAGAGGAGAATCCTAAGCAGATTGAATTTGCAAAGTTATATCTTACTAATGTTGTAACAGGTAAGAGATATATTAAGAAGCTTGTAGAAGATGGAATTGTTGACGGATGGGATGATCCAAGACTTGTATCTATTGCAGCTTTAAGAAGAAGAGGATTTACTCCTGAAGCTATTAAGATGTTCGTTGAGCTTGTTGGTGTTACTAAGGCACAGGGTTCAGTTGAATATCCAATGCTTGAATATTGTATAAGAGAAGATTTAAAGCTTAAGGTTAAGAGAATGATGGCTGTTCTTGATCCTGTTAAGCTTGTCATTGATAATTATCCTGAAGGCCAGGTTGAATATATGGAAGTGGCTAATAATCAGGAAAATCCAGAGATGGGAACAAGAAAAGTTCCATTTACAAAGGAACTTTATATTGAGAGAGAGGATTTCATGGAAGAGCCTCCTAAGAAATATTTCAGACTTTTCCCTGGTAATGAAGTGCGTCTTATGAATGCATATTTTGTTACATGTACTGACTATGTCAAGGATGAGAATGGAAAGGTTATAGAAGTACATTGTACTTATGATCCTGAGACTAGGGGTGGAAATTTCACAGGCCGTAAGGTTAAGGGAACAATACACTGGGTTTCTGCTACAGAAGGCTGTAAAGCTGAAGTCAGATTATACGAGAATATCGTAGATGAAGAAAAGGGCGTTTATAACGAAGAAGATGGTTCTATGAATATCAATCCGAACTCTAAGATTGTTCTTACAGAGTGTTATCTTGAACCAGAGCTTATGAAAGCTGTAAGTGAAGATAAGTTCCAGTTTGTAAGAAATGGCTATTTCTGCGTTGATAATAAAGATTCAGAACCGGGTAAGCCTATATTTAACAGGATAGTTTCACTTAAGAGTTCATTCAAATTACAGAAATAGTGAGGTTATCCTGATGGAAGGTATTGGACAAAAGAAGGAAACAGATTATATTTTTGATAAGACAATCAAATGTGATGTATGTGGGAAGGAATTTAAAACAAAGCAGGTAAGAACCGGAAAAGCAAGATTTATTGGGACAGATGATATATTAAAGCCTCTATATGAAGGAATTGATACATGTAAATATGATATAATAATGTGCCCACATTGTGGCTATGCAGCCAGTTTACGTTTGTTTGGACATCATACTGAAAAACAGAGGCAGGCTGTAAGGGACAATGTGTCTTCAAGATTTACTGCAAAGGAGCCGGAAACAGAAACTTACAGCTATGAGAGAGCTGTGAAACGATGCAAGATGGCGATGCTTACAGAGATGGTGACAGGTGGCAAGATAAGTGAGAGTGCATATCTTTGCTTAAAGCTGGCGTGGATATATCGTGGGGAGATACAAGAGGCAAAGGCTAATGGAGCAGCACAAGAACGTATAAGTATGTATGAGAAATATGAAAAAGAGTATCTGGAAGATGCATACAGAGGTTTTAAACAGGCAAGAGAGACTGAATATCCTCCAATAGCGGGAATGGACGAGAATACGATAACATATCTGCTCACAAGCATTGGAATCCATTGTGGAAAGATAGATGAGGCAAGAAGATATGGTTCTGCTTTGCTTATATCCAGAACAGCCAGCATGAAGTTAAAAAACAAAACAAGAGATGTATTGGAGACTATTAAAAAGAATTAGCACTAAAGGGGCGTATAATCATTATGAACAGGGTTAAAGCTTTTGTACAGAAGATATGGACCTATGATCTGGTTCACACAGCAGTTTATTCTATTGTTCTTGAACTAATAGTTGAATGTTTTAACAGAAGAGGAATAATGGGACTTGCATTTCCATTTATGCATCCAATTATTTTTATATACAATACACTTATAATAATGACAAGCATGGCACTTGCATTATTTTTTAGGAGAAGAATGTTTGTGTATAGTGTGGTTTCTGTTTTTTGGATTGGATTGGCACTTACTAATTTTATAATACTTTCTTCAAGAAAAACGCCATTTACGGCGATGGATTTTTATCTTATAAAAGATGCTATAAAGGTTGCGGGATTATATGTGAGTGTTATACAGATTATTCTTATTGCATTACTGGTTATAGCGGTTATTGCAGGACTTGTTTTTCTGTGGCGGAAAGCCCCAAAACTTGAAGTGACAATTAAGAAAACAAAGTTTGTTGCATATGCAGCAGTACAGATGATACTTGTATTTCTTGCAGCATACGGAATGGGAATTACTCTTCTGTTTACAGGAGCTGTTGAAGGTCACTTTGGTAATCTTGCCCAGGCATATAAGAAATACGGATTCAGTCACTGCTTTGTGAGCAGTGTGCTTGACCGGGGAATTAAGAAATCAGGAGATTATTCTGAAGAATATATGGATTCACTTAAGAATGATCTTGATAATGTTGATGTTGAAGCGAGTGAAAAGACTCCTAATATTATATTTGTCCAACTGGAGTCTTTTTTTGATCCTACACATGTAAAAGGAATAACTTTATCAGAGAATCCGCTGCCTAATTATCAAAAACTTATATCTGAATGTTCTTCAGGATATCTCTCAGTTCCATGCTTTGGAGCAGGAACATGTAATACAGAGTTTGAAGTACAGACAGGAATTAATATTGATGATTTTGGACCAGGTGAATATCCATATAGAACAATTATGAAATCCAAGGTATGTGAGTCTATGGCCTATGACCTTAAGAAACTTGGTTATTCAACTCATGCAATACACAATAATGATGGAACATTCTATGATAGAAATCTGGTGTTTTCACATCTGGGATATGAAACATTTACTTCAATTGAATATATGGATGGGTTTGAAGAAACGCCTATGGGATGGGCTAAGGATTATATTCTTACAGGAGAGATTACTAAGGCACTTGATTCAACAGCTGGAACTGACTATGTGTTTACAATATCTGTACAGGGACATGGTGATTATCCATCTACACCAATGGAAGGATACACACCAGAGATTAAAGTGACTAACTTTCCAGTTGCAGAACAGCAGACATCATTTGAATATTATGTAAACCAGATTCATGAGATGGATAAGTTCATAGGTGAGCTTATACAGTCTTTATCAGAGAGAGATGAAGAAACTGTACTTGTGCTTTATGGAGATCATTTACCTACATTTGATTTTACAGATGAAATGCTTACTAACGGAGATAAATTCCAGACACAGTATGTAATCTGGAGTAACTTTGATATGGACAGACAGGAAAAGAATATTCAGGCATATCAGTTGTCTGCGTATGTAATGCAAAGACTTGGTATATCTGAGGGATATATCATGAAATATCATCAGTCAAAGCAGAAACTTCCAGAAGATGAGTATTTGAAGAATCTCAAAATTCTGGAATATGACATTCTGTATGGTAAAAAGGAAATTTATGGTGGAGAAACACCATATGAGGCTACAAATCTTAAGATGGGTATTGATGATATTGAGATAACAGATGTCTATAATTATAACAATACGGTGTTTATTGAGGGCAGCAGTTTTAACGATTACAGTTGTGTTCTGATTAACGGGAAAGAATATACCACGGAAAAGGTGAGTGACCGTCTTTTAAGAGTTAATGGTATTAATGTAAAGAAGGATGATGTAGTTGTTGTTGCACAGAAGGGCGATGATAAAGTTGAACTCAGCCGTACAACTTTTACAGTAAAGCAACAGAGTAAGAAAAACGCACAACAACAGTAAATGTGCTATCTTTAATTGACAGCGGGTACCTGAAATGGTAATATTAGTAAGGTGTTTCAAACATCAAGATTTTTTTTGGAGGTACTTGAAATGAAGGGTACAGTTAAATGGTTCAACAACCAGAAGGGTTACGGCTTTATCAGTGATGAGTCAGGAAAGGATGTATTTGTACATTACTCTGGACTTAACATGGAAGGCTTCAAGTCTCTGGACGAGGGCGCTTCTGTAGAGTTCGATGTAATCGACGGAGCTAAGGGACCGCAGGCTGTTAACGTTACAAAGCTGTAATTGAAACAAGCCGCCGCGATTAATTTCAATTATACCATGTACCTATTCTTTTTTAATAAATGAAATATCGTATTAGGTAGTGAGATTAAAAGCAAAAGACATAACAGTTCGCTGTTATGTCTTTTTCAGCTTAAACACAAAAATCTGCGCGTTTTGTTCGTGCAGGCAGACAGAAAGGTTTGGTTATTAAAAT
>ENA-OPTA01001202-OPTA01001202.1-human-gut-metagenome-genome-assembly--contig:-NODE-1202-length-16127-cov-4.492471_pt1 | contig 16127 bp, 16 predicted proteins | sample MGYA00241813_ERZ501917 | MGnify/ENA primary metagenome ERZ501917 (study PRJEB25962, sample SAMEA2042408) | human gut metagenome | biome: human gut; feature: human-associated habitat; material: faeces...
TCCTGCGTGTAGTCAAGTTCAATTCCGTTAATTGCCAGAAAAACCCCAGAACGTGCTGCGTCAGAGGCTCGCTGTTCCACTTCAGGGGGGTGTCCTGATAGTACAGCTGGACGTTAGACTTGACGTAGCCGTTGCTGCCCGCCAGCTGGGTGTACAGGTTTTCCGGTGTCGCACCCTTGCAGTCCACCAGATCGGTGATATCTGCGTTTTCTGCCACAGTGCCGTCTGCATAAGTGACCGTACCCTGAATGGAGACGGCGAAATCGGAGGCCTTGATTGCGCTGGTGTCCTCAGCAGTGTAGAGGGCGGTGTCATCCTTTTCCACCGAAGTGACGGTGACGTCGGAGATGTCGCCCACGCTGATGGTGGCGTTCTCATAGCTCAGATCGTATTTCTTATGATCGCTGCTGTCCATGGAGCAGTCCGGGCCGAGCTGTGCCGACACTTCCTGTCCGAAGTTGACATGATAGAGTCCGTCGGGGGTGTCCTGCTGGATGACGATGTCCACCTGCATAAAGGGAAACTCATCGGATTTTGCGCCGAGGAAAGCGGCACCGGTGGACAGGGTGCTGGTGCCGGTGAGCCAGGACACACTATCGCAGGTGTCCGGAACCAGAGCGTCTACCGGAAGTGATGCGTCATAGCGGGGGAGCTTCTTGGTTGCGGTGTCCTCCTGATAGTTGTCCTGCCGGATATAGGTGTAGGAGAATGTGCCGTTGCCGTTTTCATCCACTGTGACCGGACAGCTATATTCATGGGTAATCAGACCGGTGGCGGTGTCACGCTCCAGAATGCCATCGCCGTCGGTGTCCACGCCCTGATAGTACTGGACGGAGAACTTCACGCCGCCCTCGCCGTTGCTGCGCAGGGATGCGCCGAAAATGGGATCGAGCGCATACTCTGTCGTGGCGATCATGGAGCAGTTGCTGTTATAGCGCAGCGTCTTGCCGTTGGAGGCGAGAATGCCGAAGCAGTACGGCTCGAACTTGGTCTGGAATGTGCCGGCACTGCAGGTATAGCTGCGGTCGTCCGTGTATCGGGTGGACGCCGTTTTCATGTTCTGGAAGTAAATGTGGCTGTCGTCGCTGTTGTACTTGATCTTGACCGAGGAAACCTGATTTTCCGTGCTGCCGGTGATATAGATGGAAGCCGGAATAATCACATCGCCTGCTGCCAGCTCCTCGCTGGAAACGGTCGTCCGCTCCGGAACGATGCGCAGGGTGTAGGCGTTTGGGTTCGCACTGTCAGAAGCTGCCGAAGCAGAGAACGACTGCGGTGCCAGCATGCTGCACATGCCAAGACTCAGGCAGCATGCTGTGATGAGAGAGCCAATTTTTTTCATAAGAAATCCTTTCTGGAAAGGGGTGTTTGCTGATGCCGGTCAGGCTGGATTGACCACGATCAGCTGCTGCTTTAATTTGCGCATGTCCAGCAGATATACCGTAATGAGCAGGATATCTGCAAAGATCCATGCGACAGGGCTTGCCAGAATTGCCGCATCGTATCCGTACACCGGCACCAGCAGGAAGCACACCAGCGACCGGGCCGCCAGTTCGCTCACGCCTGCCATCATGGGCATCAGGCTATAGCCCATGCCCTGCAGAGAGTTCCGCAGGATGAACAGAATGCCCAGTACCGGATAGAATACGGCATTGATGCGCATGTACCGTACTGCCAGACGGATGATCTCCGTCTGCGAGGCATCCAGAAACAGGTATGCTGTGTATTTCCCCAGGTAGCAAAGAAACAGGATGGAGAAGATGCAGTAGCACATGGACACGATCAGGCTGACACGGATGCCATCACGAATGCGGTAGAATTTGCGTGCCCCAAGGTTCTGCCCGCAGTAGGTTGCCATGGTAATCCCCAGGGATTCCAGCGGTCCCATGACAATGGCGCAGATTTTTTGTGCTGCGGTGACACTGGTAACGGCAACAGAACCGAGTGTGTTCACAGAGGTCTGGAGAATGATCGAGCCAATGGCGGTAATGGAAAATTGCAATGCCATGGGCAGACCGATGGAGAGTAGATGTCCGCAGCGGTTCAGTTCCAGACGCATCTCGCCATGCTGAAAGCGCATGACCTCAAACTTCCGGTAGAGGTAGAACAGACAGAGCAGTCCGGAGATGCCCTGCGAAATGACGGTGGCATAGCCTGCGCCGGCAACACCGGTTTTCAGTCCCAGCAAAAAGACGAAGTCCAGAATGATATTGAGGATCGAGGCAATTGCTAGAAACAGGATGGGGGACTTGCTGTCGCCCACTGCACGGAGCATTGCCGCCAGCAGGTTATAGATGACAGAGGTCAGGAGGCCGCCGAAGATGACGATGATGTAATCATAGGCGTAGGTGTAGATGTCCGACGGGGTGCGCATCCATTGCAGGATGGTTCCCGTGGCAACCATGGTAATGGCAGTGAGCACCACTGCGATCAGTGCGCCGAGGTAATAAGAGTTGGCGATGTACTTGCGCATGCTGCGGTAATCGCCGGCACCGAATGCCTGCGCCACCGGAATGGAAAGACCGGTGCAGATGCCCGTGGCAAATCCGACGACCAGAAAGCTGATGGCGCCGGTTGTGCCGACACCTGCCAGCGCATTGGCACCGAGATAGCGTCCGACGATCACCGTGTCCACCATGCTGTACAGCTGCTGGAGAATGTTTCCAAGTACCATAGGGCCGCAAAAGCGCAGGATCAAACCCAGCGGCTTTCCGGCAGTCATATCTTTTGTCATAAAGAGAAACTCCTTTCGGGAAAGCGTATCCGGCATGGTATTGTTGGTAACCCATCAGCGGCGTACGTTTGACTTTGAAATTTACGTTTCTCTATTATAGCAATCTCCGGTGCATTCGTCTAGTCGCAAATCCAACAAAGATTTATGTGTGAAATTGCATCACTTTCAGCAAAATTGCGGGAGTCCTGCCGAATCTTTCCGGAATGTGTCGGCTTTGTGGCGGATGCGTTCCGGTTCGAGAAAATCTTTGAAATTCGGACAAAAAGACCGGTTTTTTATGCTTTCTTTTTTCTGCGGAATGTGCTATGCTGAAAACAGCATTCCGCTGCGAAAGGAGGGAGTATCATGAAACGACCGCAGACCATTTCCCGTGCCAAACCGATGCACACCGCCGTATACATGGAGGTGTACAGCAGCAATCGGGTCATCTACCGTGTCACTGCCGGTGCTGTTGCCGGCCATGGCAAGACCAGACCGGCGTACGGGGTGATTCTGGAGGACATGCGCACCGGAGAGATCCGGACGCTGCCGGACTTCTCCGAGAGTCTGGAACGAACCATTGCCTTTGCCAATGATCTGGTGCGGCGGGAAACACCGCCGTCCGGACTGTATGACGTGGCGCTGGAATATCTTTCGGCTTCTGTTCCCCAGATGGAACAGAAGCCGGCTGAAACTCCGGCTTCCAAAAAAATTCGATTTTACGTTTGATCCTCTTTGAGAATCTTGTTTCGATAGGCGGCGGCAGCCTGTTCCTGCCGGTTGTCCCCGAAGGTGTAGTACACCTTGTCCCGCAGGATGTCCGGCAGATACTGCTGCTTGACGTAGTGGTTGGGGTAGTCGTGGGGATAGCGGTAGTGCTGTCCGCGAACGGCTGCGTCTGCGCCGTCGAAGTGCCTGTTTTGCAGATGCCGTGGAAAATCCGGCGCACCGTATTCCTCCACATCCGCCATTGCCTTGTTGATCGCTTCGTAGGCGCTGTTGGATTTTGGCGAGGTGGCGAGAAGAATGACAGCTTCTGCAATGGGAATGCGTGCCTCCGGCAGTCCCAGCTGCAGGGCGCTGTCCACACACGCTTTGGTGATGGTGATCGCCTGCGGATAGGCAAGCGCAACCGCGAAGCGTTCGCTGCAATGACCGATACCCCCGGCAGACCGAGAGCAGATCATTTGCTGCCAGCAGCCGTGCCGTGTAGTGCAGGGCTGCATTTTCGTCGGAGCCGCGGATGGATTTTTGCAGGGCGGACAGCAGATCATAGTGCTGGTCGTTGTCACGGTCATAGCGCATGTTGCTGCGCTGGGTGAGCTCCTGCGTCAGTTCGCCGGAGATGGCGATGCCGTCCTCCGTCTGTTCGCCGGAGAGCACGATCAGCTCCACAGTGTTCAGTGCCTTGCGCACATCGCCGCCGCAGCCCCGTGCGATCCAGCCGCAGACACCCTCTGCCAGATGCAGCGGTGTGCCAAGCTGCTCCTCCATCAGACGGAAGCCGCGTGCCACCGCACGTTCCAGCTCCTCCGGCGGAACCGGCTTGAACTCAAACACCGTGGAACGGCTGATGAGGGCATTGTAGACGGCGAAATAGGGGTTCTCTGTGGTGGAGGCGATGAGGGTGATCTGTCCGTTTTCCATGTACTCCAGAAGCAGCTGCTGCTGTTTCTTGTTGAAATACTGGATTTCGTCCAGATAGAGCAGGATGCCGTTCATGCCGGAGAACGTCCCCACCTCTGCCACCACATCCCGAATGTCTGCGGTAGACGCAGAGGTACCGTTCAGCTTGTGGAGTGTCATGGAGGTGCTGTCGGCGATGATGCGTGCCACGGTGGTCTTTCCCACGCCGGAGGGACCATAGAAGATCATGTTGGGGATTTTCCCGCTCTCAATGATTCGCCGCAGGGGCTTTCCCGGAGCGAGCAGCTGGCGCTGTCCCACCACGTCATCCAGTGTCTGCGGGCGAATCCGGTCTGCTAAGGGTGTATGCATGGATTATTCGTACAGCGGGTACTTCTCGCACAGTTCGCAAACGCTCTCACGAATCTCCTCTGCCTTGTTTTCAAAGTCGGAGGCAGCCAGGTACATTGCCTGTGCGATGGTGTCCATATCTGCCGGCTGCAAACCGCGGGTGGTGACTGCCGGTGTGCCGACACGGATACCGCTGGTGACGAACGGCTTCTGCGGGTCGTTGGGGATGGCGTTCTTGTTGACGGTGATGAACACCTCGTCCAGACGGCGCTCAAATTCCTTACCGGTGAGGTCGCCGAAGGGGCGCAGGTCAACCAGCATCAGGTGGTTGTCCGTACCGCCGGAAACCAGACGGAATCCACGCTGCATCAGTCCGTCAGCCAGTGCGGAGGCGTTGGCAACAACGGTCTTGCCGTAGGTCTGGAACTCCGGCTTCAGTGCTTCGCCGAAGCAGACAGCCTTTGCTGCGATGACGTGCATCAGCGGGCCGCCCTGTGTGCCGGGGAATACCGCCTTGTTGATCTTCTTTGCCAGCTCTTCGTCGTTGGTGAGGATCAGACCGCCTCTCGGGCCACGGAGTGTCTTATGGGTGGTGGTAGTGGTGATGTCGGCATAGGGTACCGGCGACGGGTGAACGCCTGCGGCTACCAGACCGGCGATGTGCGCCATGTCTACCATGAGGTATGCGCCGACAGACTTTGCAATCTCAGACAGGCGCTTGAAGTCGATGATGCGGGGATATGCGCTGGCACCGGCAACGATCAGCTTCGGCTTGACTTCCTTTGCCAGAGCCTCGGCACGGTCGTAGTCGATGTACTCATCATCGCCCAACTCGTAGGGAACGAAGTGGAAGTACTTGCCGGAGATGTTGACCGGAGAGCCGTGGGTCAGGTGGCCGCCGTGCGCCAGACTCATGCCCATTACGGTATCGCCCGGCTGGAGCAGTGCGAAGTATACGGCAGTGTTTGCCTGTGCGCCGGAGTGGGGCTGTACGTTGGCATACTTTGCGCCGAACAGCTTGCAGGCACGCGCAATGGCGATTTCCTCCACGACATCTACATATTCGCATCCGCCGTAGTAGCGCTTGTGGGGCAGACCCTCGGCGTACTTGTTGGTGAGGGCAGAGCCCATGGCAGCCATAACAGCCGGAGAAACCAGGTTCTCGCTGGCGATCAGCTCCAGATTGCGGCGCTGGCGACCCAGCTCCTGATTCATAGCAGCGCCCACTTCCGGATCGAACTGCGAAACAAAACCAATGGTGTCCATCATATTCTGGTACATTGTCAAAACTCCTTTTCAAACGTGAATTGCCGGCAGCGGTTGCATGCCGATACACTCTCATTATACTACAAATCACGGGAGAATACAAGCTTTTTCTCGAAAAAACAGCCGGCGCAGAAAGATAGCAGATTTTGTCATTCCTGTATCAGCAGTTCCTCGGTTTCCTGCTGTACTTTTTTCAGCAAAAGAATACGCTTTTTCAGAAGCAGGGCGGACGGTGCCGGAATGGTGTCATCTGCCAAAAGCTGCTCCAGCTCCTCGATGGTATCGCAGATGATGCAGAACAATTGGAAATAGGGTTTTTTGTAGTCTGGCATGCGGAAACCTCCTTTTTGCTTATTATATACCAATTTGGTTTATAAGTCAATATACCATTTCGGTTTGCCCTATAATGAGTAAAAAATGGGGGAAACAGATTTGCTATTACAACGACTTCGGAATTTACGGGAAGATGCGGACTTGCGCCAAAAGGACATTGCAGATTATTTGCACTGTTCACAGGTGACATATTCCAGATATGAGCTTGGGACACGGGAAATTCCGCTGGAGGCGCTTGGTACTCTTGCGGATTTCTACGGTGTCAGTGTGGATTACCTCATGGGGAGAACCGATGAGAAAACGCCGTATCCCAGAAAAAAACGTGCATAGGTGTGCAAAAAGCGGAGAACGTGTGGAAAACGTTCTCCGCTTTTGACTGGTGTTGCGATTTCGGAAGTCAGCGCTTACAGTGCAGCGATGACCTCAACCTCTACCAGCACGCCCTTGGGCAGGTCTGCCACGCCGACACAGCTTCTTGCCGGCTTTGCATCGCCCATTGCCTCGGCATACACTTCGTTGAATGCGCCAAAATCCCGTGCCACATCCTTGAGGAAGCAGGTGGTCTTGACAACCTTGTCGAAACCGGTGCCGGCTGCCTCCAGAACGGCTTTCAGGTTTGCCATGACCTGCTTGGACTGTCCCACAATGTCATCAGCCTCTACCTTGCCGGTTGCCGGATTGATGGCGATCTGACCGGAGGTGTAGAGCATCTCGCCGACCTTCACTGCCTGCGAGTACGGGCCGATGGCGTCCGGTGCGTTTTTGGTGTAAATGGTATCCATGATAAAAACCTCTTTTCTATAACAGGAAACTCAGAACCTGTTTTCACAAGACACTTGTATCCGCTCGTGAAGACGGGTTCTCAGTCCACCAGATGGAATCCAGCTTCCATCAGGGCACTGCGGATTTCCTGAATGTGTGCATAATCTCTTGTCTCCATGGTGATGCGCAGGAAGCAGCCGTTGATGTCGCTGCCCTCACTGGCACGCTCGTGGTGGATGGAGATGACATTGCCGCCCAGATCGGCGATGATGCGGGAGACATCTTTCAGCTGCCCCGGCTTGTCCAGCAGCTCGATGTTGAGCATGCAGCTTCTGCCAGACATCAGCAGACCGCGCTTGATGACACGGGACAGAATGGTCACGTCGATGTTGCCGCCGGAAACCAGACAAACCACTTTCTTACCCTCTACGGGAACCTTGTGGAACATTGCCGCAGCTACCGATGCTGCGCCGGCGCCCTCGGCGATGAGCTTCTGCTTTTCGATCAGTGCCAGAATGGCTGCGGAGATCTCGTCGTCGGTGACAGTCACAATGTCGTCCACGTACTTTTTGACATACTCGAAAGTATGGGGGCCCGGTTCCTTGACGGCGATACCGTCGGCAATGGTGGAAACGGAGTCTAGACAGGTGATCTTGTCGTTGTGAATGGACTCGTACATGCTGGGTGCACCGCTTGCCTGTACGCCGTAGACCTTGATATTCGGGTTCAGCTGCTTAATGGCGAATGCCACGCCGGAGATCAGTCCGCCGCCGCCAATGGGGACGATCACTGCGTCCACGTCTGCCATCTGATCCAGAATTTCCAGACCGATGGTGCCCTGACCGGCGATGACGTTTTCATTGTCGAACGGATGAACAAAGGTGTAGTTGTGTTCTTTCTGAAGCTCCACAGCCTTGTTGTAGGCATCGTCATAGACACCCTTGACCATGCAGACCTCTGCACCGTAACTCTTGGTAGCTTCTACCTTGGAGATCGGCGCACCGTCCGGCAGGCAGATGAGCGCCTTCATGTGGTTCTTTGCCGCAGCCAGAGCCACACCCTGTGCGTGGTTGCCGGCAGAGCAGGCGATGACACCCCGTGCCTTTTCTTCTTCTGTCAGCTGGGACATCATGTAATAGGCACCACGAACCTTGAAAGAGCCGGTGACCTGCAGGTTCTCTGTTTTCAGAAACAGATCACAGTCCGGACACAGCTTCGGTGCCTGAATCAGGTCGGTTTTCCGGATGACACTCCGGAGCACATGACTTGCTTGATAGATTTTATCCAATGTCAGCATGGATAGGACTTCCTTTCCATAAGAAATAAAATGATGGCAGTACCGCCGAAAAGCTTGCAGAACTTTGCGCAGGATTGCCTTAGGACTGCTGTGTGAGCAGCTGGTCGATGAGCTGCTTTGCGGCACGTGCGCTTCTGCCGCTCTTCTGGAGGGCAAACTGTTCTGCCTGTGCGTCCAGTTCCTCTGCGGGGATGTTCAGTCCGTTCTGTTCTGCCAGAGCGTGGACGATTTCCAGATAGAGGTTTTTCTGCGGCCGGCTGTAGGTGATGGTGATGCCGAACCGCTCCGACAGGGAGATGCGCTCCTGTACGGTGTCATTGGAGTGCTTGTCGCTGCCGTCATCGAAGGTCTCCTTGACCAGATGGCGGCGGTTGCTGGTGGCATAGATGACGGTGTTGCGCATCCGTGCCGCAATGCTGCCTTCCAGCGTGGCTTTCAGCGTGCCGAAGTTGGGGTCATCCTCCGAGAAAGTGAGGTCATCAATGAAGAGGATGAACTTCAGCGGATTTTTGCACAGGTGATCCATGATCTGCGGAATGTAGCACAGCTGGTCTTTATTCAGCTCAATGAGCCGCAGTCCGTCGCCCTTGAATGCATTGGCAATCGCCTTGACCGTTGCGGATTTGCCTGTGCCGGCATCTCCGGCGAGGAGGACGTTGGAGGCATACTTTCCGGCGAGGAGCGCCTTGGTGTTTTCCACCACAATGCTGCGCTCCCGCTCGTAGCCTACCATCTGTTCCAGTGTGATGGGGTCGGGATACTGTACCGGAATCAAGTCGCCGCTTGCGCCTACGGTGAACATGTGATGCCGTGCATAGATGCCGTAGCCGTGCTTGGAGATCTCTGCCACACGCCGGGTGTACAGGGCATCCAGATCGGTCTTGTGGGTCTGCCATGCCGGCAGGGGAATGCTGGTCTGCATCTCCGCCTGCACCATGGCAGGCGTCAGCATAGCAATGCGGTTCAGCAGCTTCAATTCTGTGTGCAGACAGGTTTCCATGTTCGGCGAAATGGACTCGCCGGCGCCGGCACGCTGAACGTAGACGTTTTCGTGTTCCAAAACGATCTGTTCCAGATAGCCGGTGAGGTCGTCCGCCCGCTCATACAGAGCGGAGACCATGGCGCTGTAAAAGCGGATTTGTGCGGGTGTGTTCTCCTTGTCGGTGTGGCAGAACTGCATCAGTGCACGAAGCACCGGATCCTGCTGTAAACTGCGGAAAATGACAAGGGCATCTAACCCGTATCCGATTTCTTCTCTGGGAGTCATATGGGTCATCTCTTTCGACTATTTTTTATAAGAGCTCGTGTTCATAGGCGTCTATCTACGTCTTTTCGGCAAATTTTGTTGCATACTGCGTGAAAAATTCTTGCCATACGAAAGTATGCCTGCAAATTTTTGCCTTGTCTGCAAAAAAATTTGCTCGAAAATCCGCATATATTTCCTATGAATACAAGCTCTAAGAATACTGCTTACTTCAGCAGTGCAATGATCTTTTCGGTGCACTCCGTGCAGGACAGCGGTGTTACGCCCTCGCCAGCCAGATCGGCGGTGCGGTAGCCTGCATTCAGATATGCGTCCACAGCATCTTCGATTGCCTGTGCCTCGTCCATGAGGTCGAAGGAATAGCGGAGCATCATGGCTGCGGAGAGAATGGTGGCGATGGGGTTTGCCTTGTTCTGTCCGGCAATATCCGGTGCAGAGCCGTGGATCGGCTCGTACATACCGCGCTTGGTTGCACCCAGAGAAGCCGACGGCAGCATACCGATAGAACCGGTGATCTGGGAAGCTTCATCGGACAGAATGTCGCCGAACATATTGGAGGTAACAACTACGTCAAACTGTCTGGGATTCTTGACCAGCTGCATGGCAGCGTTGTCCACCAGCATGTCGGTGAGGGTGACGTCCGGATAATCCTTTGCCACTTCGTGAACCACTTCACGCCACAGACGGGAGCTTTCCAGCACGTTTGCCTTGTCGATGCTGATGACGTTCTTGTTCCGCTTCTGGGCAGTTTCGAAAGCCACCCGTGCGATACGCTCTACTTCCATTTTGCTGTAGCACTCGGTGTCGTATGCCTCTTCGCCGTACTTGCCCTCTCGTCTGCCACGCTCGCCGAAGTAGATGCCGCCGGTCAGCTCACGCACCATCATGATGTCGAAGCCCTTTGCCACGATGTCCTCCCGCAGGGGGCAGTCACCCTTCAGAGCCGGATACAGTTTTGCCGGACGGAGGTTGGTGAACAGTCCCAGAGCCTCACGGATGCCCAGCAGTGCCTTTTCCGGACGGAGGTGCGGGGGCATCTGATCCCACTTGTTGTGACCGACTGCACCGCCAACGGCACCCAGCAGAACGCTGTCGCTTGCCAGACAGCCATCGATGGTTTCTTTCGGCAGGGGAATGCCGGTGGCATCAATGGCACAGCCGCCGATGAGATACGGCGTACAGTGGAAGGTGTGACCGTATTTCTCGCCGATCTTGTGGAGCACAGCAACTGCGCTGTCTACGATTTCCGGACCGATGCCGTCGCCCCGAAGCAATGCAATGTTAAAATTCATGGGAAAGACTCCTTTTTGTTGAGATTCGCAGAGAAAATCAGAGATTTCCTCCAGATACCTATTTATTATACATCATTCTGATGAAAATTACAAGGTTTTTGTGAGAATTCTGCGTTTCGCCATAAAAAAGCCGGTACGGAGGGGGCTGTGTCGGTGATTTTGGTTGTGGATTGACTTGGTTGGGGCTGTGTGGTATAATGAAGGTGTGGTAAATCGGAAGTTGTGGAGGAATCGTTTATGATACTTTTGGTAGTTGATACACAAAAAGCAATTATAAATGACAAGTTATACCAATTTGATTTATTCAAATCTCGTGTTATAGAACTGATAAGAACAGCTCGAAATAATAAGATAGAAGTTATTTTTGTTCGGCATGACGATGGGATTGGCAATGAATTAACAAAAGGAAATGATGATTTTGAAATATATGATGGATTTCAACCACTTAATGGTGAACTTATTTTTGACAAGAACGTAAATAGTGCTTTTAAAGATACTGGACTATTGGAGTATTTAAGACAAAAAGAAGAAAATACGATTATTATTGTGGGATTGCAGACAGATTATTGTATTGATGCAACGATTAAATCGGGATTTGAGCATGGTTTCAAAATGATTGTTCCTGCAAATGCTAATAGTACGGTTGATAATCAGTATATGACCGCTGAACAAAGCTACCATTATTATAATGAATTTATGTGGAATAAGCGGTATGCAGAATGTATTCCTTTTGAGAAAACACTTGAACTAATGGACTGATAAATTCCAGTTTTTCTACATGAGAAGAACGCATAGCGGGCAACTGTGCCGGTGAAATTTGCGACGGATTGACTGCATTGGGGCTGTGTGGTATAATGAAAGTGTGGTAAATCGGAAGTTGACGGAGGTAATTATGTAATTATGAAAGTGAATAACAGTTTATTAGTTGCATTGAAAAAAGTATTATTGATTATATTCGGTCTTTTGCAGGGAACGATCGGAAATTATCTGGGATTATTAGGATTGGCATTTGCATTTCCGCAAACTGATTCCTATTCAAAAGACTATGATGAAGATATGTTCCTTGTCCCATTTGGGTATGTCATGATGCTTACCTGGCTTATTGTGACAATAGCAGCAGTTATACTTTTGCGAAAAAACAAAGCAAACTTATTATCCTATGTCATTCCTTGGGTAATTGGTTTTATCGGATGCTTGATCGTAATTAAGTTATGGTAAATTCCAGTTTTTCCACATGAGAAGAACGCATAGCGGGCAACTGTGTCGGTGAAATTTGCGGCGGATTGACTGCGTTGGGGCTGTGTGGTATAATGAAGGTGTGGTAAATCGTAATTTAGAGGAGTAAAATACTATGAATCCTGAAATAGATATAAGTAATGTTATCCTAAAAACAGAGCGTTTGTTGATTCGCCCGTGGCGGCAATCCGACATTGATGACTTTTATTCCTACGCTTCAGTAGATGGAGTCGGACAAATGGCGGGTTGGAAGCCTCATGAAAGCAAGGAAGAATCTAAGATTATTCTTGATATGTTCATTAGCCATAAGAAAACATTTGCACTCGAATATCAGGGCAAAGTAATAGGTTCTGTTGGGATCGAAAAATACAATGAAACTCACTTCCCGGAATTTGAAAATAAGAAATGCCGTGAGATAGGCTATGTTCTGAGCAAAGAATATTGGGGACAAGGTTTGATGCCGGAAGCGTTGAAAGAAGTAATTCGTTTTCTCTTTGAGAATGCTAATCTTGATGTAATCTTCTGTGGTCACTTCTTGTGGAATGAGCAATCTCATAGAGTTCAGGAAAAAAGTGGTTTCAAACACTATGCATTTGATACCTATGAGACAGCATTCGGTACAACGGAAGAAAATGAGGTAACCATTCTAAAAAGAGAAGATTGGGTATTGCAGTAAATTCCAGTTTTCAGACAACAAAAAAGCTGTTGTACCAAACAAATGGTACAGCAGCTTTTTGCATATCATAAGATTTCAGAGAACCGCTTACTTCACAGCGCCCTTTTTGATCGATTCGATCAGACCGCCGTTTGCGATAATGGTCTGGATGAATTCCGGAAACGGTGCCACGTGGAATTCCTTGCCGGTGGTGACATCACGGATGATGCCGTTGTCCAGATCTGCTTCCACCGTGTCGCCCTCGCTGATGGCGTCCACAGCTTCCGGACACTCCACAATCGCCAGACCGATGTTGATAGAGTTCCGGTAGAAGATGCGGGCAAAGCTCTTGGCGATGACCACCGAGATGCCGGCGGTCTTGATGCACAGGGGAGCGTGCTCACGGGAGGAGCCGCAGCCGAAGTTCTCGCCGCCGACCATGATGTCGCCCGGCTTCACGCGGCTGGTGAAGGTGGTATCCAGATCCTCCATGCAGTGAGAAGCCAGTTCCTTCTTGTCAATGGTGTTCAGATAACGTGCCGGAATGATGACGTCCGTGTCCACGTTGTCGCCGTATTTGATGACAGTTCCGTTCAGTTGCATGATTACAGTACCTCCTTCGGGGAAACGATCTTGCCGGCAATGGCACTTGCTGCGGCAACCGCCGGACTTGCCAGATATACTTCAGATTCCGGGTGACCCATTCTGCCCACAAAGTTCCGGTTTGTGGTGGAAACTGCACGCTCGCCGGCAGCCAGAATGCCCATGTGTCCGCCCAGACACGGGCCGCAGGTCGGGGTGGATACCACGCAGCCAGCCTCGATGAAGTCCTTCAGCAGACCGTTTTCCATGGCTTTCAGGTAAATTGCCTGTGTTGCCGGAATGATAATGGCACGGACGTTCTTTGCCACCTTTTTGCCACGGATGATGGAGGCAGCCTCCTCGATGTCCTTGTAGAAACCGTTGGTGCAGGAGCCGATGACAACCTGATCGATCTTGACTTCGCCCACTTCGTCGATGGTGCGGGTGTTGCCCGGCAGATGCGGGAATGCCACGGTGGACTTGATCTCAGACAGGTCGATCTCGATGACCTCATCGTAAACCGCATCCTCGTCAGCCTTATAGACAACCGGCTTGCGGTCGCTGTGTTCTGCCACGAATGCCAGCGTCTGGTCGTCTACCTCGAAGATACCGTTCTTGGCACCAGCTTCGATTGCCATGTTGGTCATGGTCAGACGGTCGCTCATAGACAGGGAAGCGACACCCTCGCCGGTAAATTCCATGGAGCGGTACAGTGCGCCGTCTACGCCGATCTTGCCGATAATGTGCAGGATGACGTCCTTACCGGAGATGTACGGGTTCAGCTTGCCCTTGAGGACAAACTTGATAGCAGACGGCACCTTGAACCATGCCTTGCCGATTGCCATGCCGCAGGCCATGTCGGTAGAGCCGACACCGGTAGAGAATGCACCCAGTGCGCCGTAGGTGCAGGTGTGGGAGTCTGCGCCGATGACTACGTCACCAGAAACGACCAGTCCTTTTTCCGGCAGCAGGGCGTGCTCAATGCCCATCTGTCCCACATCGTAGAAGTGGGTGATCTCCTTTTCGCCGCAGAAATCACGGCACATCTTGCACTGTGTGGCAGCCTTGATGTCCTTGTTGGGGGCGAAGTGATCCATGACCATGGTCACCTTTTCTTTGTCAAAGACAGCGTCTTTGTTCAGCTTGTTGAACTCCCGGATCGCAACCGGAGAGGTGATATCGTTGCCCAGCACACGATCCAAATTGACCAGAATCAGCTGACCGGGCTCTACAGAATCCAGGCCAGCGTGTGCAGCAAGGATCTTCTGTGTCATTGTCATACCCATGGGGTAGTTCCTCCTTTATGTGATTTGCTGTATTTTCTTAGAGCTTGTGTTCGTAGGAAATATATGCGGATTTTCGAGCAAATTTTTTTTGCAGACAAGGCAAAAATTTGCAGGCATACTTTCGTATGGCAAGAATTTTTAACGCAGTATGCAACAAAATTTGCCGAAAAGACGTAGATAGACGCCTATGAACACGAACTCTTAATCCATACGGTTAATGATCGCACCCTGATCCGCAGAGGAAACCATCTTGGAGTAGCGTTTCAGATAGCCGGTGAGGTTTTCCTTGACCAGGATCTTGGTGGTCTTTTTCCGCTCTGCCAGTTCCTCGTCCGAAACCTCCAGCTGGATGCTGTGGTTCGGGATGTCGATGGAGATCATATCGCCGTCCTGTACATAGGCGATCGTACCGCCGTTGACTGCCTCCGGAGAAACGTGGCCGATGGCAGCGCCACGGGTCGCACCGGAGAAACGGCCGTCTGTGATGAGGGCAACGTCCTTGTCCAGACCCATACCTGCGATGGCAGAAGTCGGGGACAGCATTTCCCGCATGCCCGGGCCGCCGGCAGGGCCTTCGTAACGGATGACAACCACATCACCCTTGACGATCTTGCCGCCGGTGATGGCTGCAATTGCCTCTTCCTCGCTGTTAAAGACCTTGGCAGGGCCACGGTGTACCAGCATTTCCTTGGCAACAGCGCTCCGCTTTACCACGCAGCGATCCGGTGCCAGATTGCCCTTGAGGACAGCAATACCGCCGGTTTCGCTGTACGGCTGATCGATGGGGCGGATGATGTCCGGATTCTTGTTGATGCAGCCACGGACGTTCTCCGCCATGGTGTGGCCGGTAACGGTCATGACGTCGGTGTGCAGCAGGTTTTTCTTGGTCAGTTCGTTCAGAACGGCATAGATGCCGCCTGCCTCGTTCAGGTCTTCCATGTAGGCGTGGCCCGCCGGTGCCAGATGGCAGATGTTCGGGGTTCTTGCGCTGATCTCGTTGACCATATCCAGATCGATCTTGATGCCGCATTCGTTGGCGATTGCCGGCAGGTGCAGCATGCTGTTGGTGGAGCAGCCCAGCGCCATGTCAGCAGTCAGTGCGTTCTCGAATGCCTCCGCAGTCATGATATCACGGGGACGGATGTTCTTCCGGTACATATCCATGACAGCCATACCTGCCTGCTTTGCCAGCTTGATGCGCTCGGAGTAAACGGCGGGGATGGTGCCGTTGCCGCGCAGACCCATGCCCAGTACCTCGGTCAGGCAGTTCATGGAGTTTGCGGTGTACATACCGGAGCAGGAACCGCATGTCGGACATGCTTTGTTTTCGAACTCCTCCACATCTTCCAGCGTGAATTTGCCGGCAGCGTAGGAGCCGACTGCCTCAAACATGCTGGAGAGGCTGGTTTTCTTGCCCTTGACGTGGCCGGCCAGCATCGGACCGCCGCTGACAACAACGGTCGG
>ENA-OPTA01001210-OPTA01001210.1-human-gut-metagenome-genome-assembly--contig:-NODE-1210-length-16058-cov-2.516028_pt1 | contig 16058 bp, 16 predicted proteins | sample MGYA00241813_ERZ501917 | MGnify/ENA primary metagenome ERZ501917 (study PRJEB25962, sample SAMEA2042408) | human gut metagenome | biome: human gut; feature: human-associated habitat; material: faeces...
CTAAAACCACCCCTGCTGCCACAGCAATTCCATATAATACTGCAATAATCTTTACGTTTTCTTTCTTATCCGGATTTACCTTAAACAAAACGACCAGACCAATTCCGGCCCCTGTACACAATCCCGCAATAACCGATGCAAATGAAATTGCTCCACTTAAATATAGCTGTGTCAGAATCACAGATGCCGCACAGTTAGGGAGCAATCCGATCAACGCTGCGATCACCGGCTGGAATACTGTATCCCCCAGCATCATAGCAGAAATCCTGTCAATTCCCAGTACTTCAATACACAGATTTAAAATAAATGTAAATACAAATAAATATAAGAATATCTTTCCGGTATGACGAAGTGCCGGCTTTACAATTCCAGATGAATGATTATGACATCCACAGTCATGACAGAGTTCTCCTTCATGATGTGGAACTGCAATTTCCTTTTTAAAGAAAATATCCACCAGATATCCTGCAACGATCGCAATGATCACTTTCGCCAGAAGCAATATACCAATCTTGCCGGCATGCTCCGGATTTCCCATAATAATAAGAATTGCTTCGTCCGATGTTGCCAGAAATACAGCAATCAATGTTCCGATCGTAATAATCCCTCCAGAATATAGATTGGCTGCCATAACTGAAAATCCACACTGTGGAACACATCCTACTACTGCTCCTACTACCGGTCCGGCCTTATCTACTTTTATCATAAGCTTTTTTGTAAAATCACTGGAATAGTGTTCCAGTGCCTCTATCAGCAGAAAGGCCAGAAACAGAAACGGGAGCATCTTAATACAGTCAATCGCCGCATCAGTAAATACATCAATCAGCATTTCCATAATTTCTATCTCTCCTTTATCTATTTTTTCATAACATTTTTATTCTAGTTTGTATGTCCGTATTTTTCAAGCAAAACATGCCATTCGGCATTACATATTTTTTCTCAGTTATTCTGTAATTTTCAGTCTTTTTTCTGTATAACACATTATATATAGACTATTTTCACAGAAGGGACGTGATCATATGAGTACTTTTGACGAATCCGGTCCGGTCTTCCGGGTCTTGACTCTATGCTTGATTCCATCCGTATGGGCGATAATGTCGTCTGGCAGGTATCCAGCATGGATGACTATATGCACTTTGTAACTCCACTCTGTAACCAGCTTTATGAAGAAGGAAAGGAACTTTTATACATGCATTTTTCCGGACACCCTGCTCTTCTTCATACATTGCAGCAGGCTTACCAATATCCTGTCGATATCTAATTCACCATCAATGGAACTGATACCGGTGAATTTGTATTTAACCTGTTACAGTGCAGACCGCTTCAGGTCGGCACAAGAAGAGATGCCGTAACCGTTCCTTCGCTCCCGGAAGATAAAACAGTGTTCTCCGTTACCGGTTCTTCCATGGGCGGGTCCCGGGCAGAAGATATTGACTATGTAGTCTTCGTCGACTCCAGGGCTTATTATGAATTCCCGTATAAACGGAAACCAGATATCGCCCATATTATCGGAGACATCAATCATCATTTCCGCAAAAGCAATCAGAACCTGCTTTTGTTCGTACCTGGACGTATCGGAACTTCCTCACCGGAACTTGGGGTTCCTGTAAGCTTTGCCGCGATCAATCACTTCTGTGCAATCTGCGAAATGTCGGACAGTGAAGTTGGATACATGCCGGAGCTTTCTTACGGAAGCCATATGTTCCAGGATCTGGTAGAGGCAGAGATTTTTTACACCGCGTTATTTGACACTCCAAAGACACGGATTTTTAATCGTACTGTTTTTCACGATATGCCTAACATTCTCACGGAAATACTGCCGGATTGTAAAGAGTATGAAGACATTGTAAAAGTATGCCATACGGAAGGCATGCATTTGAAGTTATACTCAGATATTCAGAACAGTGAAACCGTACTGGGATTCGAATCATAATCAAATACATCACAACACACAAGAAATGAGCAGCGTACACTGCTCATTTCTGTTTTATACACTATTAGATTATATTCATTGTCAGTTATCTTTTATAGATTCCCTCCAGTATATCTACGGTCCCTTCAATTCCAAGAAGGCTTGCATTCAACAATATCTCATGAGAACTGATGCTTCCCCATTCCTGCCCCGTATGGGTTTCGTAATAGTATTTCCGTTCTCTATCCATTCGTTTAATGCGGTCGAGAGCCTTCTTCTCAGACACATCGTATCTTTCTGCAATACGTTTGATACGGTCAGCCCTGTCAGCACAGATAAATACATTGATACAGTTCGGATTATCCTTCAAGATATAGTCCGCACATCTTCCAACGATTACACATGGTCCGCGTTCTGCAAGCTTTTTGATAATTTCCGTCTGTAATTCATACATCTGTTCAGATAACGGCTGTACATATTCTTCCGAATTAATATAGGAAGAATATCCCATCGGTGTGATCAGATAACTGGATACAAAACTGTTAAGAGACGTCTCATCAATCGCCTTTGCAGTCTCTTCTCTGATATCCATCTTCTCCGCTGCCATTCTGACCAGATTGTTATCATATAACGGAATATCCAGTCTTGTTGCAAGAAGGTTGCCAATCTCATGGCCGCCGCTTCCAAACTGTCTGCCTATTGTTATGATCTTATGTGTCGTCATAGGTATCCCTCCTTCGGATGAAAGTATCACGATTTCTTTGTCCCTATTATACCTGTTTCCGTCAGAAAATACCATATGTTTCATTCAATTATTCTGTCAATTTTTATACTGCCTGCCGCCTTTCCTCTACCAGAAATCCTTTTTCCCGCAGCTCCTGCTCGATCAGATCCAGCGTCTCTTCGCTGTCGGCACTGACCTTATGATAATGATAGTTGGATGTGATGTTCTTAAGCGGACTGGACTTGCCACTTCGGATATCTTCCATAAATGCGCCGACCTTTCTCCGGGAACTTAAGGCCAGTTCCGCCTCCATCTTTCCATAGACTCTGTGATGGATCATGACATTGTCTACACATCCTCCCAGGTCAACGATCGTATTCATCTCTTCTTCCAGCTGTTCATCTGTGTGCTGTACTTTAAATATCCGACACACCGTCTTTGGCTGGTTCAATATATAGCCGCGGTTTGTAGATATGATCTCATATCCTGCTGCGCGGATCAGTGCGATATCCTGCACGATCACCTGACGGCTGACACTATAAAGGGAAGCAAGCTTTGTTCCGGATACCGGAGCTTTGCTTTCCTGAATCTGTCTGATTATCTGTTCTCTTCTTTCAGATCCATGCATTTCCTGTTGCCACCTCCCATGTTATTTTTCCAAATGATCTATTTATCCATGTATTTTTCTCCACACACGGTAATCACATCTATTATACCGCATGAAGGTGCTTTAAGGAAATATCTAAAATCGGTGCGGAATGTGTCAGTGCTCCACTGGAAATATAATCTACGCCGAGAGAAGTCAGTCTGCTGATATTCTCTTTCGTTACATTACCGGAACACTCGGTCTCGGCACGTCCGTCAATGATGCGGATTGCTTCCTGCATCTCTTCCGTGGACATATTATCGAGCATGATAATGTCTGCCCCTGCTTCTACCGCTTCTTTCACCATATCCAGATTCTCTACTTCTACTTCAATCTTGCGTACAAATGGTGCATATTCTTTAGCCATCTGAATAGCCTTTGCTACACTTCCCGCTGCTCCGATATGATTATCCTTTAACAGAACGCCGTCAGACAGATTATAACGGTGATTATATCCGCCGCCTGCTCTGACTGCATATTTTTCAAAAATTCTCATATTCGGAGTTGTCTTTCTGGTATCTAAAAGTTTTGTCTTACTTCCCTCCAGAAGCGATGCTACGGAATGTGTATAACTTGCGATTCCACTCATTCTCTGCAGATAATTCAGCGCAACTCTTTCTCCGGAAAGGAGTACACGGATATCTCCGGTTACTTTCCCCATTAACTGTCCATTCTTTACTTCATCGCCATCTTTGCAGAAAAATTCTACTTTTGTATCTTTATCTAATAATTCGAAGACTCTCTGAAATATCTGAAGTCCTGCAATCACACCATCCTGTTTACAGATCAGATCTACTTCTCCGGTTACAGCTTCGTGCATGACCGCATTGGTGGTCACGTCCTCACTTGAAATATCTTCTCTTAATGCTTCCATGATCAGGTGGTCTACCTGTAAAGTCATTGTTATGTTATTCATATTATGCTTGTCTCCTTTATCATTCTTCCTGTTCGTCTGTTTCTGTCCTTTTCCTGTTTATTTTTCTATTCATTTTTTGACAGATAGCAATTTTTATCTATGCATCCGTATACTGCATTTATTATAACATCTTATACCGCTTTACGTTCAGATATTTTTTCCTGTGTTTCTTCTTTTGTAATCTTTGTTGCTGCGCGCTTTGCAAATACCAGACTTTCCAGAAGTGAGTTACTTGCCAGACGGTTAGCACCATGTACACCATTACAGCTTGTCTCCCCGACTGCATACAGGTGTTCCATAGAAGTTCTGCTGTCTGAATCTACCCAGATTCCACCCATAAAATAATGCTGTGCCGGTACAACCGGGATGCATTCTTTCGTTACGTCATATCCTTCTTCCAGACAATGTTCATAGATATTTGGGAAATGCTTTAAAATCGTTTCTTTTGGTATATGTTCCATAGAAAGCCATACATGATCAGTTCCTTCTTTTTCCATCTCTTCTCTGATTGCTTTTGTCACAACATCTCTTGGAAGCAGTTCGTCTACAAAACGTTCTTTGTTCTTATTATAAAGGACCGCTCCTTCACCACGTACCGATTCTGAGATCAGGAAACGTCTTCCCGGTTTCTTGGAATATAAAGTTGTCGGATGGATCTGTACATAGTCCAGATGTTCCAGACAGATTCCATGCTTCTTTGCAATCTCAATCGCATCCCCTGTCAGATGTGGAAAATTCGTGGAATGCTGATAGGTTCCGCCGATACCGCCACTTGCAAGGATCGTATTTTCTGCATAAATTTCATACGTTCCCTTTTCATTCTTTGCCTTGATTCCTACACATTTATCATCTTCGATGATCACATCTGTCATCTCTGTATATTCATACATTTTCACATTTTCAAGCTTCTTTACCTGTGCCAGCAGCTTGCTGGTGATTTCTTTTCCTGTCACATCTTCATGAAACAGGATTCTCGGTCTGGAGTGCGCTCCCTCTCTTGTATAGGCAAATTCGCCGTCCTTCTTTTCAAACTCTACGCCATACTTTACCAGATCATTGATGATATCTCTGGAATTACGGATCATGATATCTACAGATTCTTTCCGGTTCTCATAATGACCGGCTTTCATCGTGTCTTCAAAATAACTGTCGTAGTCGCTTTCGTCTCTTAATACACAGATTCCCCCCTGTGCAAGGAACGAATCACTGCTTTCCAGATCTGACTTGGTAATTAATATAATATCCTGTTCTCTTGGTAAATTCAACGCGCTGAAAAGTCCTGCGACTCCGCTTCCTACGATTACTGTATCTGCATTCAGTTTCATAATACAACATCCTCTTTTCTATACTGCTTTCCGTTTACGGACAGTCCCTCCACATATATTCTTCTGACCGCTTAAACTTTTCACATTATACCACTGTTATTTACATGTGACAAGACAGTTGTTGTATTTATTCTTTACACGTGATTTTCTATTTAATGCATCATGACGGCTGTCACCGATCGAACCTTTGTATGTAACCAGAAGGTTAAAATGAAAGATATGCTTAATCAGCAGATACAACACAATCGTAAATGCAAACAAATACCCAAACGTACCCCCCCGACATTCCCATATCTCTGCCTTCATATCGGTCGTGCAGATAATGCTTGAGCTGATCAGAAGCAGCTATCACCTAGAGTCCTATTACCACATGTCTTTCCAGCATCGTAAGCCCCTGCGGCATGCTGGTTTTATTCTCCTTCATGACTTCCATCAAATCCATCTTCACTTCCATAACGTCAATCTCTCCCATATCATAGCCGTCTGAAAGAATTTTTTCTTTGTCATCAATTGCAGGTCCTTCGATGTATTCCATGACCAGCGCATGCATGGTCGTATATTCCTGAATTTGTAAACAAAAAAGATTATTGTGCCGGAATTTCATTTCTGTATCACAATAATCTTTTTTATTTATACCTATTTATACAAATTCTCCCCATCAGATTTGATAACACCCTGATACCAGTAAAAGCTATCTTTTTTATAGCGGTTTAATGTACCGCCTTCTTCCTCTTCACGGTCTACATATACGAAACCATAACGTTTCTGATAACCATTTAACCAGCTTAAAAGATCTGTGAATGACCATGTACAGTATGCCAGAACTTCACAGCCTTCTTCAATTGCTTTTCCCAGTTCTTTCAAATGTTCTTCCAGATAATGGATTCTATATTCATCATGAATCTGATCATCTTCTGTCTTTTTATCAAATGCTCCCAATCCATTTTCAGAAATCACAATTGGCAGACCATAACGGCTTGTAATTTCACGGCAGCAAAAGCGAAGCCCCATCGGATCTATCGTCCAATCCCAATCTGTTGTCATAAGATATGGATTTACTGGATTCTTATATATTCCCTGCATTCCCAGTTCTTGGGCAGATCCCTTTACACCTGTTGTATTCATCGTACCATACGGCGTAACTCCATCCATTGGATTATACTCACACACACAACTCTGATAATAATTTACACCCATGAATGTAATCTCTCCGGCAGCTTTTTTCAATATCTCCATATCTTCATCTAAAATTTCCGGAGCATAACCTTTTTTCTTCAGATAAGCCATCGCAGCTTTTGGATAACGCCCATATGCATATATATCCATCCACCAGAAATTTTTCAATTCATCATAATCACGTTTTGCCATTGCATTTACCGGTTTGCAGTCCAACGCATAGGATGGTACATACGCAAAGCTTGCACCAATCTCTCCTTTTCCACCCATTTCACGATAAGCAAGTACTGCCCTGGCATGTGCCATAAAAGCATAATGATTAACCTGATAAAAAGTCTTCTGGTCATCAAATTTTCCAGGCGGATGCTGTGCTGTCAACCAACCAAGAGAAGTAAATATATTCTGTTCGTTTAATGTAATCCAGTATTTCACTTTATCGCCAAAGTTTTCGAAGAGAGTCTTTGCATAAGTCACATAATCCTGAATGATCTCCGGGCTTTCCCATCCACCATACAGATCCACCAGTGCCTGCGGAAGATCCCAGTGGAAAATTGTCACCATCGGCTCAATTCCATATTTCAAGCATTCATCAATAATATCCTGATAAAATGCAAGTCCTTTTTCATTGACCGTACCTCTTCCTTCCGGATAAATACGGGCCCAGGAGATAGAAAACCGGTATGTTTTTAATCCCATCTCTGCCATTAATGCAATATCCTCTTTATAGTGGTGATAATGATCTACCGCTACATCACCGGTCGTTGCTTTATATGTTTTCCCTGGGATACGTACAAATGTATCCCAGTTTGTCACACCTTTTCCATCTTCTTTCCATCCACCTTCAATCTGATAAGCCGCTGAAGCGCTTCCCCATAGAAAGTCTTTTGGAAATCTTGTCACTTTCATTTCTTCCATATCCATATTCCTTTCCTTTACTGAACTTTGATAAGGTTACTTTCTTTTGTTACTTCTCCTGTTGCTGTTTTTTCAACTATTGCATACTGATCTGTGTTTGAAACGATCACCGGCGTTGTTACATCATATCCAGCCTCTTTTATTTTTTCAATATCAAATTCGATCAACACATCACCCTTTTTCACAACATCTCCTGCTGCTTTCTTCGGTGAGAAATATTTTCCTTCCAGATTTACGGTATCGATTCCGATGTGTACCAGAAGTTCTACCCCATTCTCTCCTACAAGACCTACTGCATGTCCCGTTTCAAACATCACATCTACTTTTCCATCAAATGGTGCATAGATCACTCCTTTTTCCGGAACAATTGCCGCACCTTTTCCAAGAATTTCCTGTGCAAATGTTGCATCTGCAACTTCTGACAGTGAAATTGCTTTTCCTTCTGCCGGACTTGCAATATCAATCGCATTCTCCATTACTTTTACTTCTTCTTTGCTTTCTGTTTCCAGCATGTCTAATTCATCATCATTTTCATCTACTACATCTTCAAATCCAATGATCATTGTCGCAATGAATGCAACCACTATTGTAAGGAGAATCGTAAGTGCTGCAAATAACAGACTCTGCGGTTTCCCTTTTTCTACATACTGAACGATTGTTACGATCGCAGGTGTCGCAATACCAAAACATTTCATCTGGAAAAATCCACCAAATAATCCACCTGCAGCAGCACCGATACATGCTCCTAACATCGGACGTTTCAAACGTAATGTTACACCATACAGAGCTGGCTCTGTAATTCCTGCAAATAATGCCGAAAATGCAGAAGATCCGGCAATCTGTTTAAAATCTTTGTTCTTACTCTTTACTGCTACTGCAAGCGATGCAGCACCCTGTGCCATGTTAGAGCAAAGTTCTCCGATACAGATAAAGTTTTCAAATCCTGTGGAAGCAATCATTCCCAGTTTGATTGGTGTAAATGCATGATGCATACCTGCCATAACAACGAAAGGATATACACCCGCCACAAGACCGATCGCAATAAATCCAAGTTTATCATGAATTGTATAAACAACTGTTGATAATACGTTACCACAGATTGCACCTAAAGGTCCAAGAATAATCAATGCAATAGGTGCTTCGATCAGCACTACCAACATCGGTTTTAAGAAGTTCTTGGTTACTACCGGTGTAATCTTATCTACCAGACGCTCGACATATTTCAGCGACCATACTGCCAGAATAATCGGAATAACAGAATAAGCATAAGATGCATATGTTACCGGAATAAATTTAAGAAATTTTACAGTTTCTTTTGCATCATTTGCACTATTCATGAATGAAATAAAATTTGGATGCAACATAATCAACGCTATACTTGCCGCATAATACATATTCGTTCCAAATTTTTTAGATGCAGATATCGCAATCAATACCGGCATAAAGAAAAATGCGCCGTCACCCATAACACTTAACAGATTATAAGTATCACCTTTTGTACTCAGAACACCGATCATTGGAAGTAATGTAAGAAGTACTTTGATCATTGCAGCTCCGATGATTGCCGGAATAACCGGTGCCATGATACCGGAGATTGTATCCATCAGCATAGAAAATACATTCTGTTTTTCCTTATTCTGTGGTGCTTTTTTCGGTACTTCGTTTGAAAAATTTCCAAGCTTATTAAGCTCTGCATAGACATTTGCCACATCATTACCGATGATAATCTGATACTGACCGGCTTTTTTCATGATTCCCATAACGCCTTTGGTCTTTTTCACTGCTTCATCGTCTACAATTGATTCATCTTTTAATGTAAAACGCAGTCTCGTCATACAATGTACCAGGCTGATTACATTTTCCTTTCCCCCGACTCTTTGGAGGATTTTTTTTGCTATACTTTCGTAATCCATTTTCATTTACCTCAATTTTCTTTTTTATTTTTTCATATATATAACAAAGACCCGACTTAAAAGAGCATACGCTTCCCGGGACCGCTGCTTTCTTTTAAGTCAGGTCTTGCTTAACTGAATAATAACAAACCTGCAATCTATTCTGATTGTTCATCTAATATTCTTTTAATGTGTATTAATAAATATAATCTTTCATCTATTGTCAATTTGTAGGAATACTGTTTTTCAATATATTCCACAATTTTTCTGACTCCTGAATAAGCATATTCATTCTCTTCTATCAATACTTTGTATATTTCCTGCATGCTGTCTTGATAAATGGTATTATCAAATACTCTGGTCGCAAAAAATTTCAAATGAGTTAGAAACCGTTCATACGATATCGATTTCTCGTTAAATTCTATCTTAAAATGGATTCTGACAATCTGAAGAACTGCATTAATCAATTTCGTAATCTTATTAACATCTACATTACTTCCGCTGCCAAGTTCGGCCGAAACGATGTGCATCGCTATAAATGCAGCTTCGTCTTCCCCTAGATTCTCATCATTTTGTTCCTGTATCCATTGTACTGCCCTTAATCCGATTTCATATTCTTTTGGATAAAATTTACGGATCTCAAGTTTCATCATATTTTTTAATGCTATATTCTCACGATATCTGTCAACTGCGGAATTGATATGATCTGTAAGTGTCACATACAGGGAATCCCTGACTTTCAATCCTTCCTCCCTCGCTGTCTTTACGATACGGCTTACAATCTCCAAATATTCTTCTGATATTTCTTTTACTACTTCCTGCAGTCTCCTGCTGTCATCGACACTCTCCAGATAATAAGTTTTATCCGCCAGTGCTTCATCCAGATTTTCACCCTTCTTTTTCTTGAACCCGATTCCTGCTCCTGTTATGATCAGTTCTCTTCCCTCCTGATCACTACTGACAACTGCATTCGTATTCAGAACTCTGACTATTTTCACAGCCATTCTCACCTCTAATTCAATCTTAACAACCATTGATACAATATGATAAAAAAAGACTGTCCATAATACAAAATCTCTTGATCTCTTGCACTATAAACAGTCTTGCTTACCATTACGTAATAACAAACTTGTTATTATATTACCAATAATACCTGTCTTTGTCTATATTCTTTTTATTTTTCGTCATAACCAATAAATTTACCATTTTCTTTTACATACCATATTACATCGCCAGTACACCAACTTGTTCTCCTCATAATTGCTATCAGATTGTCCGAATAACAAATACCGTTAATTATAGGGAAAGACACAAACCACCAATAGCCGCCCCAATGTCCATAAGCCACAGGTATGTATTTTTTCAACTTTTTGACATTACTTTTATTTATCTCCGTAATTACATTTTCCTTTTTAAGTCCGCCTGCAAATTCCGATAATACCTTTCTTATACCAGGAGTTAAATACAGTCCGCCTCGTGGAATGTCAGGAGTTATTGTGTCAACTGAATATTGCTCTCTTTTCATGTCAGGTATATATACCGGAAAGCCTTGGGAGGATTTTGCCATTATCGTATCCACATCTAAACAATATCGTTCAACTTCAATTGTTCGAGGAAAAACTATATATTGCGAAATTATACTGTTTTGCCTTTTGTTTTCATCCTTAAACGCTGCAAGTTCTCTATTTACAACATCAGACAATATGCTGTCTTTAATGATATTACAAGAAGAAATGCTATCCGAATAAATTTCCCAATCCTTGAAAAACTCTCCCAAATTACGGTCTGTCAATTTGGGGTATTTGACAAGAAAAGACTGACCACTACAATATATGGCGACAATACTAAGTAATAATGTAAGTAAAATTTTATCTTTCATTGTTTCTTTATTTCTAACTAATGTCTTATAATGCTTTCACGAATATATATTCATGAATTGATAAGTATAAATAAAATCTATTTCATTATTCCTTCCATAGCTTTTTTACTCTTCTTACCCTTGTTTATGATTATTCCATACAGTAAACAATAAAAAGGAATTAGAAACATGGAAAATATATTGGTAACGAAAAAGATCATAATGGCCAAGAACAGAATATACTCGCCTTGCATAAAGAATAAAAGTATAAGTAATGAAATGATAAAAGAAAACACGATTTGCCATATTGTAAGATTTGCCCAATAATCCTTTTTACATACAAGCCACGTAGCTATTCCTGCAAGAATGTGCGATGGCCAAAACAAAAAGAAATATTCAGCCACACCAAACAATTCGCCAAATCCGCATAAAACATAAATTATACCAACAATGAAGATAAAACACGACATTGTGCCTTCGAATATAATAAATCGTTTATCTTTCAACTTCATATTTGCAAATTTAAGGTTAGAATTGACAATACGAACGCCAATGCATATATTAGATAACCAGAGAAGATTGCAACTTTATTGCAAAATACGAACAATAACCAACGATGACAAAGTTATAGATTTTTTCTGTATTGCGGATGCCTTTTGCAGAACTTTTTTTGACGCTCATATAGAGAAACATCAACTGATTACATCTTACATACAGAAGTCTCAATACGCTCCATAGGAGTGATAGTTACAGTAAATTTGCTTTCAATATCCAATGCAGTATATTCACAATTATGATATTCGGCACTTTCTAAATTAATAGGTACGAGTAGTCATTTTGAAAATAGGAAAAGAAATTACTGTAAACTCAACTCTCTGAAAATCAATGATTACATATATATTCTTGTACTTCGTACTATTCCGATTTTTTGCAGCCAAAACTTCAATACAAATATAGTGAAATTTGGATAAAAACAAGTCGAAAATCTAAGAATTACAATCTGTCATATAATTTAATGATAAAGTTTTTTCAAAAAAATTAGTTTTATTCTCAAAAATTGCATAGTTTTGCGTTTATAACATTCACAATATTGAAGATTAACAACTAAAAACAAGCATAACTATCATCATAATGATATATAAACAAGAATAATATGGTAGACTTTTATGAATACTCTACGCCTGAGCTTGTAAGGCTATTAGGCAACAGATTCAAAGAATATAGAATCCGTTGCAATCTTACTCAGAAAGATGTTTCAGAGCAGTCAGGCATTGGCCTTACAACCATACACAAATTTGAAAATGGTACTGCAGGCAATATTTCGTTGTCAACATTTATCTTGTTGCTGAAAGTAGTCGGTCAGATTAACACGATAGACAACCTTCTTCCTGAGTTGCCTGAATCTCCTTATCTGATGCGTAAGGATGATAAAAAGGCGCAACGTGTCAGACACTCTAAATAACGTAAACTTATGGTACAGTCGTTAAAAGTAATCCTTTGGGATGAGGAAATTGGCAGATTGGCTTGGGATGCCAGACGTAGGTTATCATATTTTATGTATAATCCGTCCTTTCTGAAGAAAGGTCTCAATATTTCTCCATTAGTAGCACCCGTGGATGGAGCAAGGGGACTCATACCTGTATGGGGAGAAGAAGCTAAGATTTATCAAAAATTACCGGCATTTTTAGCCGATTCATTGCCTGATGCATGGGGTAATCAACTTTTTGATTTATGGCGTCAACAAAACCACCTGTCAAATGCAGATATTACCCCTCTTGATAAACTCTCATTTATAGGAAAACGTGGAATGGGAGCTTTAGAATTTATACCCGAGATTTCAAGAGAGCGAAAGGCTGAAAAAATAGATATCAAATCATTGGCTAATTTAGCAGAACGCATATTCTCAGAAAGAGAAAATGCCAGAATCCAACCTGAAGAGTCCGTAACAATGCAATCATTGCTTACGGTTGGCACTTCAGCCGGTGGCCGTCAACCTAAGGCAATTATTGCCATCAATCGAAATAATGGTGAGATTCGTAGCGGACAGATTTCAGGATTGGAGGACTTTGATTACTATCTGATCAAATTTGGTAATTCACAATACAGTTCAGCTGAATTGGAGATGTCTTATTATGAACTTGCTACAATGGCAGGAATAAATATGATGCCTTCAAGACTCTATCAGGTAGATGGAAATAATCATTTCATGACAAAACGCTTTGACCGTAATAACGGGAAAAAGATTCATACACAAACTTTAGCTGCTATTAGCCCCGATGCAGACAGTTATGAACAATTGATTGCTGTATGTCGGAAGCTTCATTTGCCAGAAACAGATTGTTCTGAAGTATTCCGCAGAATGGTCTTTAATGTATTGGCAAACAATACGGATGACCATAATAAGAATTTTTCATTTGTAATGAGTGAGGATGGTATTTGGCGTATATCTCCCGCATACGATGTAACTTATATATTTGACAATGGAGGATTCTTGCCTAATGAAGACCATTGTATGTATATCAGGGCAAAACTTAGGGATATAACACGGGATGATATTATTCAGTTTGCTAAAGATAATGGAATACGTAGACCTGATGCAATAATACGTGATATAGTTAATGCCATAAGACAATTTCGTGCGATTGCCGCTAAATATGGTGTTGCAGAACAACGGATAGGACGTGTTGAAACCACTATATTTGACCATTTGAAATCATGGGGAGAGTTACAGGAAGTGGCTCCTGCAATATACGAATTTGTCATAAAAGGGCATATTATAAAGAATGTCCGTATTGAACAGGCGTATAAGGGAAATTTCCATTTGCTTGCCGAAATAGATGGTCATGAACATAAGTTTGTTATAAGCAAGAATAAAGAAGAGTTTTCACTTATAGAATCGATTGGAATAGCAAATCTGTCATCTGAACAGCTCAAAGATATGGTTGAGAAATATATTGTCTGTAAATTTGTTGTGAATGATAAGTTGTAAAAATCAACATTTCAATAACTCCGAAACTTATGAAAAAACTTTCTGATGAAGCTGATATATCTCCAAAGTCAGATGTATCCTTTTCTTTTGCGTCATTTGATTTTCAGGCCCGGTATCAGGGGCTTCACGTCCACCAGTTCCAATTCCTTCACCATCGACATTGTACCTTGCTTGTACTTCTGGAAATGCGGAGTTTTCAGATGGCTTTCGTAGGCAGCCCGGTCGGCATAGATTTCGAGGATGGTCATTTTGTACGGATTCTCTTTTTCAGCAGTGGCATAGAGTGTCAGTACACCCGGTTCCAATCGCATTGACGCTTCAATTTCTTCCTTCAGGAGAGCATTGTATGCGTCCAACTGTGCCGCATCTACGGTTATTTTGGACAGGCGCACCAGGTTATTTCCGGCAGAAACCGGCCTGGCATATTCCTGTTTGATGATGCGCAATGCCTTGATGGCGGCCGGAAAGCCAATGTAGGGCAGGCACTGGATAACAGCAGCTGTCAACGTTTCGGGCGTATTGCCCACGTTCATGTTTCCGTGATAGTGCGACTGGAGCTGGCTTTCCGCTTCGAGGGTTGTCAGCACACAGTAGCCCAACAATTCGCGTGTCTGTAAATCAATAGCGCCACGGCTGTATATCTCGCCAAAGAAATAATCCGTGAGAAACCGCTCCACGTCCTTGCCCATGCCGTCGGGCAGTCCTTCCATTACCGAAGCAATGCCGCCGGGATAGAGCTTGTCCTGAATGGCTTTGCCCGTCACGTGGCGTGTATCCTCTGTCACCGTGCCTTGCTTTTCCAATGGCAGTGGGATGCCGCGTTCCTTCAATGCTTCATTCACCGCAGCCACGGCATTCAGCATCTTTGGAAAACCGATGAATGGTGCGGTGAGATACATCACCTCGCGAAGCTCTTCGGGAGTAACCCCTACATTCAGTGCTGCTCCGGCGTGGGCTTTTAGCTGCGGAAGTGTCTGCATGGTAGCCAGGGTGATGCAGGTAATCATTTCACGCTGCTTCATTGTCAGTTTGCCCGTTTGGAATACTTCTCCGAAAATGAACTTTTGCAGAATGTCCATCATTTCCGGATCCGTTCCCTGCCCGGTGAGTGCTTCACTGACGAACAGAGTCCGGTAATTGTCTTTACATGTTTCTATCCGATTCATACTTTCTGTTGTTGTTTGTGCCATCGTGGACAGACTTCCTGCCAGCACGAGAGCGATGATTCCTGTTACTTTCTTCATATCTCTCAGCATAATAAGATTATCTGCTTTGCCCAACAGAAGGCCCTGTTCTGGATGCCTCCTTTATCTGATGCAAAATTACAGGGGATGGTGCAGGAAGGCTGTAACCATAAGTCGGCTAACACTACCATTTTTACAGAATTTGCGGCCGGCGTAAAACATTGTCGGCAGAATATTTTATCTTTGTAAGGGCCTAACCGGAAAGAATATGAGCAAGATATTGAAAGTAAGAAATGTAAATGACTACGGAAGTTACCTCGGTTGCGCCGTGAGACATCCGTTGGTCTGCGTGGTGGACTATGCCGAAGTGTCCCCCATACGTCACAGTCTGAACGACTACAGCGTGTACGCGCTTTTTCTCAGGGACGATGCCGATGTGGATTTGGATTATGGCTGCGGCAAATATGACTACAACAAAGGTATGCTGCTGCGATAATCTCTGATCATCGAAAAGACTGCCA
>ENA-OPTA01001214-OPTA01001214.1-human-gut-metagenome-genome-assembly--contig:-NODE-1214-length-16039-cov-2.458271_pt1 | contig 16039 bp, 19 predicted proteins | sample MGYA00241813_ERZ501917 | MGnify/ENA primary metagenome ERZ501917 (study PRJEB25962, sample SAMEA2042408) | human gut metagenome | biome: human gut; feature: human-associated habitat; material: faeces...
GAATAGGAAAAATAAAATGATTAATTTTAACGCTTATGTTATCGAACTTGAAGCTGATAATAGCTATAAGGTGTGCATTGAAAATGTGTACAAGGGTATTGTTACTAATGATGGCCTTATTGATGATAGTGTTACTACGTTCGAGTCGGCACTTTCAACGGTTATTGAAACTATGTTGAAGTTAGTCGTGGTTTATCTCGTAAAGGCCGTCCGTGTCGTAAGTATGTTATCTCGGTTGATAACGTGGATTGATAACAATAAAACCGGTAGGTTAATAGCCTACCGGTTTTTGATGTTTCGGTGTGTCGTGTTTTGTATGTGTTATATTTTAGGTGTCAACAAAAAACAAACAAAAAAGGATTGATTAAAATGTTTGAAGTTAAGGCTTATGTAACTGAGATTTTGCCGGGTAATTTCTATGAAGTTGATATCGATGTTTTTATTAGAACTGTTGGGACGTCTGCGAGGGCGGATGTGGAAGTTGATGATAGTGTGGTCACGTTTAAATCAGCTCTTACTAGTGTGCTTGAATATAAGTATGGTGATTGTGATTTTGACTTCGTGTGTTGTGGCGTTAAAAATGGTGTTGGTTGCTATGTTGTTACAATTGATGATTATGTGTGGTGATTGACATATAAATAACCCGCTAACTTTTATGGTTAGCGGGTTTATTTTTTAGAAGTCCATGATATTGAACGTGAAATAGGTGTTTATTATTTTGTTAGGGCCGCCGGACGCACCGCCGGGGAATACGTCTACGACACTGAAGTTGAAGCCATTGAATTTAACTCGAACCGGTGTCGCGTCATCGAACCATGCTAGCAGAATTTTCCATATTCCGAGGGTGCTTGCGCCGTTGATTTGATAGATTGCGTCCTGTGTCCATTTGAGCATATGCGCTCGTATGTTAACCGTTACGGTGGTGCCGTTGATGTACACGTTGCATTCTGATTCCTTGGTGTCGGTCATGCTAGCGTCTTTGCTGATATTCTCCCAGCGTCCTACACGTGGTTGCGCTGTGAGGTGGCGTTTTAGGATATCGGCAATGTAGTGGCCGTATCGCGCTGAACCCTTGGTGTTTGGATGAATATCGGTCATTTCAGTATCGCGGTATAGACCCCATGAGGGGGCGTCCTTTACAGTCCATGTGCCGCTGTCGTTTCCGGCGTCTAGCATGATAGTGTAGTTGTGACTTTTGCCGGTGGGGTATGTGTTATCCCACATCATAGGGATGAAGCAAATTTCGCTGTAGGGGAACAGTCGTTTTGCTTTATTGAGAGTGTCGGCAACTTCGTTGTAATAGGTGCTGATATCGGGGTCGTTGCGTCCACCGCCGATTACCACGTATTTCACGCTGGTTTTATCGGTGATTCGTGCGGCGGCTTTATCCAATTGTTTGCTAAACGTGTTGTCTCCTGTGCTGTCGCCGTTGTGAAAACCGGCGCCCCCGACGGCGAAATTGTGGCATGTCAAGCCGAGCAGTCGGCTAGCGACTACTATCATGCTGTCAGTTGCGGGGTTATTGGTGCGGAAACCTTCAAAATAGCTGTCGCCTATTGCGATTAGCGTATCTTGTACGGTTGGTATTTGTAAGTAACGATTGTCACTTTCGTTTTTTGTATAGGTGTCGTTTATACGGTTTTTGAGTTGTGTTGCGGTGCTGGTATCGGTTACGCCTAATGCTGTAAGATTTTTGGTATTGTTTTGTGCTGTTTCGGCGGTGTTGTTTATTTTGGTTTTGAGTTGTGTCGCGGTTTCGGCGGTGTTGTTTATTTTGGTTTTGAGTTGTGTCGCGGTTTCGGTGTCGGTTACGCCTAATGCCGTGAGATTTTTGGTATTGTTTTGTGCTGTTTCCAGCGCTTGCGTGGCTTTACCGCCCGCGGTGTTTGCGTTAGTGTTGATTTTATAGAGATTAGTGTCGATAATGTCCATTGACACATTGTATTGGTCATTGAGGTTTGCCGCGTCGCCGGTTTGGTATTTTTCGAGGTTGAAGTTTGTTGTGTAGTCGGTCATGTTAGTTGTCCTTCCTGAGATTTGTCGGGTGATTTATTTCTTCCTGTACTTTTAGTTGATGTATTACGCGGTCTAGGGTACGCATTGCGGCGTTGTATCCATCGCGTAGGTCGGCTAGGTCGCCTGTTTCGTATAGCGGCAGATGATAGAACGGTGTTTCTGTTGCCATGATGGTATGTCCTTACTTGGCCGGTGGAATTGGGTAGCCCTCTGCGGTTTTCTTGAGTCCGGCGAGGTCGGTAACGGTGAAAGTTTCCGTTCCGGTACGGTTTAATATGTGGTTGAGAGTGGTTCCAAGTGTTTGCGCGTTAGACCCGTTCAGACCTAGCGCGTTTATGAATGCGGCTAGACCGTCCGGTAGCACGTTATCGTTTAATGCTAAGTCCGCTTTATCGCTGACACTTTTTATAGCCTCATCAATTTTATCCATTGACGCATTGTACTGGTCAAGTAGATTTGCGGAATTTCCCGCCTCATATTTTTCCAGTGCATAATTCGTGGTGTTAACCATGATACTCCTCTTTTATGAAAGTGGCGGGTATTTATCGCCGGTGGTTGGATTAGTGACACGTGGGGCGGTGTCATTGAATATAGTAAGATTGCCGATTGCCGATGTTTCGTCGGTACGGTGCTCGGATAGTTTGCCGGTGTTGATATCAGCTATTTGAGTGACACGCGCACCGTACACCGCTAGTTCGCGGTACAAATCACGTAGCGCTGTTTTACTGTCAGTGTATTCGCCTTTTGTGACGTTCCATACCAGTTGTGTGTCTCCTATGTGTTCGATTTGTTCCTGTATTTGCGCTATGGCGATTGCATAATCGTTTATGTGTGCCTCGATGTTTTTTATTCTTGTGTCATAATCGTTTAATGTTTTGTTTATGTCGGTTACAATTTCGTCAAGATATGCCGTGATGTGGTCAATTTCACACGCAATATGCTTTATTATTTCCTCTTGACTTTTGGCGTTCCAGTAGAACGCGGGTATGGCGGGCGTGTACGGCCATACCGAGTAAAACGGTAGATATGGGAACATGTGCATTCTCCTCTTTGTTAGTAATTGTTTATGTTTATAGTCCATAACGGACTGAAACATGATTCCAGATGGTCAAGCAACAACACGTCAATGTCAACATAATCACCGTTTCGGATACGTTCGATTTTGTCCATGAAATTGCCATTAGTGACTGTCTCGTATTGATTATCTGTCGCGTTGCTTGCGTAGTCCTGATTTTCGGTCAGTTGAGTTGCCGGGAAATCGCTGAAAACGGTTCGCATTTTGTGCCATGTGTCGTTATCACTGAGTATTATATCTGGGTTTTTATCTGCAAGCGCGTATAGTGGGCGTAATGTCGGCATGATTTCTTGTATGAGCCGTATGAAGTGCCGTCGCCATCTTGACGGTGGCATGACGCCTAGTTCTCGATCGTAGAAACGGTTTTCGATTTTGCGGCAACAGCGTGTGTATTGCGTGTCATCATAGGCAACGTCCCGCCATGACCATGCGGCATTATCCCAGTCAACGCCGCCCGGCACGTCGAGTAGTTCGCCGAACGTGTACGTCATCACGCCATGAAATTCGTCGCGTGATTCGCACGGCTGGTAGCTGTCTATGTCATTCTGCATTATCATCACCGGCCAATCGTTCGAGATTGTTCAAATAATCATAATTGCGTGAGATGTTGTCTTCGTTCCACACGACTTGTATCGGTTCCTTGAGGTATTTCGCAAATCTTGTGTTGAGAATATCGCAAGCGGCGCGGCGTTCTTCCAGTTCGCTGAGCGCACGAAGGTCGGTCGGTTCGCCGTAATCCTGTATTTCGTCGGCGGTCTGCCGTTCCATTTTCAAGGGTAGGTTTTTGATACCCAGCGCTTGATAGAACGAATTCCATGTGTTTTGTATGTCGTTCTGTAATTCCATGCCGATATATTCGACATTGGTTTTCAGGACGTTTGCTTTCATGGACTCGGTGAAGCCCGGTGTCGCCATGATTGCCATTTCACCGCCGCTGATTTGCTTGATAACGTTGATACCCGCCGTTTGCTGTCCGGCTGGAACTTCAAGGATAAACGGTGTTTTCTGATTGAAACGATTCTGCCGTCGCGTCATGTACAAATCTTCAATCTCATGCGCGAAAAACTCGATGGTTGGAATGAGCGGCGTGCGGGCACGGTTCGCGTAGATGAAAACACCATTTGAATTGTTCACCGGGAATCTCCAGCCGTTTATACCGTAGCTATCCCATTTCTTCGGTTTGTAGTACACGTTGAAATTCGATGTTGTCACCGCTTGCGTGCTGAAAAACACGCCGGTTTTACTATGCGGGAACGCGATTGTCGCGTAACCGAAATACAATAGATTGTATTCAAGAAACCATGCGTCACAAGTTTTCGGCAGATTCAACCATTTGAACCGTGATAACGCGATATTCAACATTTGCGAATACGCCATCGAATACGCTTGCGAGTTGAGCGTTTCGGACTGTTGCCATACCGGCGCGCCCTGTTCGCCCAGTTGCGCGCGGGTCAACGGCCTTTTATGCGTTCGTTTGCGTCCCAATTTTCCCACCTTATAGATTGTCGTGTACGAAGTCGCCGCCGACTTCTTCGGGCCTGTTCCATATTGTAACACCGGTATTGAAAATATCCCTTATTGTCTGCAATTGTTCGTTTTGCGCCAATGGGCATATCGTCCATATGTCGGCGGTCTGCCAATATGTGTAATGCTTGCACGGTGTCAGCGTCGGTTTGTTGTAGAGTTTGTTGCTTGCTATCCCGTAGCGTAGCATGTAATCGCCCGCCGCCGCTATCGCGCCGTTATCTTCGGTGACTATTTTTATGGTCATGGTGTCAAGCCCCGTGGCCTGTCTGAAATTGTCGCCGCCATACGCGCCGACCGGTTGCGCGGGATGGTTGAGCATGTCGCGCCATGACGCATTAGTGTTGTCGCGCGCGTTCATCATGATTCGTTTGGCGTTGTCAACCGTCACACCACGTGACGCGCCCGCGTTAGTGTTGGCCGTGCCCGTGCTTGTGGCGGTCATGTCGGTAGCCGCGCTTGTGCTGTACTCGGTAACGCGGTCGGCTTGCGTGTTCGCGCGATTGGTCACGGCGGTGGCTTGCGTTATGGCATGTTGTGTTTGCTCGGTGTTGGCCTGTATTGCGGTTTTCGCTTTATCATTTGCAACATAATTGGATGTTGTGTTGAGTTCCTGACTGTTAGTGATTGCAATACCGGTGTTGTAGCCTTGAAGCGCCGCGCCGCCGATTGCCATTGCGCCGGCCACCGCCGGCGAGGCCGCGCCTCCTGTGCCGATTACCAGCGCGGCCCCCGCTATTGAGCCTATCGCGCTTGCCACGTTTGTTATTGCCTGTGTTTGGGTGCCTTCCACAAAAGCTTTATTCTGTAGTGTATTATCATCACGTACATCACGGGTGATTTTGACCGTGCTGGTGCTCAAGTCAGCGGTTTGGCGTGTGGTCGAGTATGTGAGATTATCCGAGCGCACGCTTTTGGACTCGTCTTTTATTGCTATGTCGCGTTGATTCGCGCGTGCGGTGTTCGATACCGTCGCCGCACTGCTACGATACGTGTTTGCTTGACTGACATTGGCCGAGCGTGCGCCGTTTTCATATGTCAGCATGGCGTTTTGCCGTGCCTGACTTACGGCGGCATTGTAAGTGGCGGCGCGTTGCGCGTCGATTGCGCGGCGTTGCAACGCATATGTCGGGATGTCATGGGATATGAGCGTTTTGAGCGCGTCCGCGTTCGGCACGTCGGCGGTAATGGTGGCCCCGTTGATGGCGTTGATGGTTATGGACGTGTCGCCGTCGCCCCCTACGCCGTCAAGCCATGCGAGTTGTCGTAGTATCGGGTAGCTTAATGACGTGACGGTTTGCGCCGAGAGGTGGCCGCATTCCGCTATTTCCACTCGGGTTTTATTGCCGATATTGTCGGATATTTCCAAGTGCGCGTAGGGTGCGAGGTACAGTCGTGTTATTTTGGCGTATTCGGGCGAATAACCGAAGTCATTTGTGGTTAGATTAATGTCCGCTAGTTTTGTGCGTGCGCCGCTGACCGTATGCCATGCCACATCATTAACCGTAGTGCTGGTTCCGAAGTGTATCATGTTTGCCGTGGAAACGAAAACAGATACGATTTGTGACATGATATGCGGATAATACGCAAACATCGTATCAAAATAATCACCTGATACTTTGGATGATTCGAGCGCGTACATGTACACGTTGCTTGCGGTGAGGTTATCAATGGTATTATATGACGTACCCGCGCCGGTTACGTTTGACGTGTTTATGTTCCCGGCACCCCATATAAAATCGTTGACCGTTTCGTCGGCGTTAGTGTATGACGGGCTGGTGTCCGTGATGTTTGTACCGCGCATATTGCTCATTGATTGCAATTGTTGCGGGGAAAACGTTGCGGTCAAACATATGTATCTTGTCCCGTTTTGCAAATTGATAGGCGTGCTTTTTCTGATGTTCGCGGCCGCGTTGCCATAATCAACGTCGGGCAACGTAAAATCACGACAGTTGGCCCGTGGGTTATCCAACAGTTTTTGCGGTGTCGTTTCCGTCAATGGCGCGTGTCCGCGTGACAATAGCAAACCGTTGATTGTGGTGCTGTTGATATAATCCGTCCATACATCACGTACAAGCGTGCATGTTGTCGTGTTCGGCGCTTCGGCACGTACAGAGGTGATGAAAAAGTGATAGCGTGTCTGCACGTCGGTTTTCTGATACGGCGTATTAATAATGTCATGTGAAAAATCAACGACAATGTAGTTATACCGTTGCGCCGTCATATACGGTACGGGCAATTTTATACCGTCCGTATCGGCGCGCGCGATATACATGTTCGTAGTGAGCTTGACGGTTTCCCCATCCAGTTTGTCAAACCATGCGTCCCTTGCGGTATCGTCCGGGAATTTCACTACATCATGATAATCATCGTACCAATTAACGCGACATAGTTTGATTTTCGTGTTTGGTGTCCAAACATTGTAATCGAACGTGTTGCGGTACTGTTCGTACACGCGAGTGTCCGTATCGGGAAACGTCGTAGCATTTTGCAGATGTGGAAAATCCATATCATACCCTTCCATATACGAAAAAAATAGGTGGTGTTTCACGTGAAACACCACCCATTTTAACATGCGGGATTATTTGACGGTGAACGTGCAAGACGCGGAATGTTCCGTGGTCTCCCCGGTCGGGTTGACGTAAGTCGCGGTGCCGGTCACGGTGATTACGTCGCCCTTCGTGAGGCCGTTACGCTGGACATGCAAGCGGGCTTGGTCATCGACGAACGTGTTGACGTCGAGCTCGAACGACGCACCCGGGGTCGCGCCCTTCGTGGCGTGCTTGGCAGACACCTCGTAGGTTGCCGAGTTCGGCGCAACCTCGATTGCGGTGCCGGTGGGTTCGACGGTGGCGGTGAGCTTGGGCGTGAGCTGTACCACGTCGCCCGCCTTGACGTCGCCCGAAGTCGGCGTCAATGTGAAACCGGTCACGGTCTGCGTCACGACCGTGATACTGGTACCCGCGTCGGTCGTGAACAACGCGCACGGGGTGAACGGACTCACGCCGTAGATTCCCCAGTGGTTGTGATACAGCGTGTTACCCAAGGTCTGCGGATTGTAGAATTGGGTGGTGCCGTACATGGTGTCGCGCACCTGATACCAGTCGGTCGAAACAAGCAACGCGACACCGCCCTCGACGCCGAGGCTCGGCACCTGAACGATACGATACGGCACTTCGGCCTTGTCCAACTGGAACACGGCAGACAAAGCGTCAACGTCAATCGACGCAAGATATTCCGGTTCAATCAGCAATACCATTTGCTGGGGGTTGGCATACGCCGGAATGTCGGTCACGTTCAGCGCGTTGTATTGGGTGCTGGGGAACTGCATACGTCCGGCGGTCGAACGCAACGCCTTGAGCAGTGTCTTGGCGGTGGTTTCATCAGATGGAATCTTATCAAGGTGTACTTTGTAGAAGCCGAGATTTTGTTCGTAGTGGCGTATCAGCGCAAGCATGATGTTCATTTCATCGTAATTATCGCTGTTGCGTGGCGTTTCCATGATCTGCGCGATAAAACGGTTCAGACCGAAGTCATCCACGAACGCCTGTCGCAACTCATCTTCTGTCCATGATATCGGGTACTGGTCACGGCGGTTCATCTCGTAGAACCAGACGGCGGCCTCGGGGCGGTGCATTTTCAGCAACTCTTCGGCGTCATCCTTGTACCCGTGCGCCTTAATCCATTTGACGGCGATTTCCTGTACGGTCGAACCCCAGTAGAGATTCTCTTTTTTGAAAACCGCCAGCGGGTTTTCAAATGGCGCGTTCTGAGCCATTACGGTGAGTCCGATACGGTTCACCATGTTCCAAACACAATCATTCAAATATTGGCGGTTCATGGGGTCGAACAGATAGCGCATGGTGTTCGCCACGCCGGTTTGCGTTGCGCTCGGTATGCGTTGCTGGTAGTCATCTGTGCCCTTGGTACGGACTTTATCCAAAATCGTTGCATTGTCTACAGCCATGATATTTTACTCCTATCCGTTACAGTGTGTAATCGAGGTTTTCCAAGTCTTCCGCCGCCGCCTGTGCGATTGCTTCAGCCGCGTCATCGTCGGTTTCCTTGACGGTTGCGCCGTTTTCGACCATCTGCGCCACGGAGTCCGTGAAATTGTCGTAGATGCCGTCGATTCGTTCGTTCATTGCGTCAATTTTATCAAGCAACCGTGTCAGCATGTCGCGCAAGTCATCGAATTCGCCTTCACGGTGTGATTCGTCGGGGGTGAGGTCATCACGTTCGGCGGTGTCCCTCTCCTCGGTGGTTTCGTCATCCATTTGTTTTTCCTTCCATATATGAAAAAAGTCGTATCGGCGTGATACGGGCCGATACGACTTAAGAATAGCATACTTGCGACATGACTCACAGTAACAACCGGCGCGCTTATCCCTTACGGCCATATCATTGGCGGAGTCAACCGTGGATGTCAATGACAATGTTTTAGCGGTCTCACTGCGGTATCTCTTTGTATGCCGTATTTATTTTACACCGAAATTCCTTAGCATTTCACTTACGGCGTGTTGTGTTTCCACCGTATCATAGCGCAGATACCCCAGCGCATAATATGATGTAAGATTCCGTATTAAATCTTTGGCCATGTTCGCGGTAAGATAGTTAAGTTTGTTGTCCGCCCGGGTGATTGCGAAATACGGTACACGCGCGCCGCTATCATATTTCGAGGATACGAAAACATAGCCGCAACGCAAATCGACATACACGCCGTATTCGTTTTGCAACCATCGAAAAACATACGTAAGTTTTGCATGTCCGTGTGGTTTTTCGATAAAATCAGTATTATGCCGGGCGAATTTGTTTTTAGAAGTGACGTCATCGTTGTTTTTCAGCATACGCCCCGCCACCGTGTTCTTTGTTTTTTGTTCGGCGTATTCATCGTCCCGCACATAATCGAACAAACATGTTTTCCCGCCTAGCCATCGTAATCCAAACTCGGGTTCCAACGGTACATCATAATGTTGAAAATATGGATTAAAAGCGTCACAAGCGTTACCCAGCAAAAACACTCTCGGTTTGCGTAATTCCGTATCATCTGCGCGTTCACGTGTGACGGTATCCACAAGTTTCGCCAATTGTTCAAATTCGTTTTTCAGATACGTGTGATACCTATCATCGTTATCTATGATGATTTCATCCATGCAAATGTTCCGCACATTAACATAAGTGCTTTTTTTCTTCTGCTGTTGTAATGACAAAGGTATAAAATACCCGATTGTTTTCCACGGGTTTTCTTTTTTACCGGTTTTCTTTTTGCGAATTTCCGCTATTTTATTGGTAGTCCGAAATTCATAATCGGGGAAAATATTATCTTTTACGATACGACTAAAATAGTCTGCCGCGACATCGTTGTTTTCCTCACGAAACCGTGTCACTTCCACGAAACAATAGCCGTTTTTCAAATAATCCTCTATCATGTATTTTCGCATACCGTAGGTTTTACCCAAACCGCGCGCGCCGATAATCATATTAACGTCCGCGTTTCGCGGTAATATTACGGTTTTAAGCCGGTCATAGTAATATTTCGCCATCAATGCTCACAATCATGGGTCTGCCGTCCCTCACAATAAGTTCGCGCGGCAATGTCTCAACATTCCTATTATATACGTCCCGCATGTATGCAAGATTCTCGCCGTTGGCCTGTTTGTCCGATTCCCCCAGCCATCTGCCGGACGGATACAACGCTATCGCCTCGGGCGCGTCAACATGATATGTCGCACCCCGATAATCGGTGACGGTGCCGACGTACCTATCCCACACATGCGGGCGGTTGCGTTGCAACGTGTGGCAAATCTCATAATCGACCAACACGTCATAACCCAGTGCCGCCCGTATCGTTTCCGCGAAACCGTGACCCATACGCATAATGTCCTCGATACAGTCCTCAATGGTGTACACGCCGTCGGGCCGTGGCAAGCCCGCGCAAGTGACATGCACGCGCCCGGACATATCCAAGCTTACACGCGCCTTGTTCCACAGTTCCACGTGTTCGACGTAACGAGTGGTGCCGCCACAGTCCTCAACCTCGAACTTGCCGATATGGTCAAGCGTTGACGCCATGTCGGGCGCGGTGTTTCGGACGCGCCTCATGGTGAGATTGATTGCGTTTTCTATCGCGGTGTGCAATGGTTCGAGCGCGTCCAACAGTTCCGCGTCGGTCACGTCATTGGCGCAACTGATTTTAAGACTGTCGGTATCGCCGCCCGTGACGGTGATACGCGCGCCGAAACGCCGATATATCAACATCATGGCTATTATTAAATGCATACGTGACCCGGCTACAATCCGCATACCATACGTGTACAGCACGCGCGGTGTCTTCGGCCGCTTTTTCGCGAAATTCTCGGGAGTGCAGACCGTGTTTTTATCTACTTCCAGTTCACCGGTTTCCGTCACACGGTAATCTGCCTTCATGACGTCCTGAGCCTGAGTGCCATATATACCATTGAATTGCCCCTTAACGGTGCTACCGTAATAGGATTGCAAAAATTTCACGCTCAACGTACCCGCCCTAGCGTCACGTGCGATTCCCTCGGGTATCGACTCGGGTATATCACCCGTATACGGTGTTCCCGCATGATAATGTTTAATCAGATTTTTAACGTCGGTTTTCCGAGCGAACAGCATATTAGATTGCAATGTCACGTAATCGGGCGGCACAATCGTTTTAGTGGTGGCCTCGCCATACAACACATGCATTTCGTCAAACTCGTACACCTGTGCCACGTTCCACAGCTCAATATCATTAACGTGCAAAATGCATTCGTCCGCCCGATACAATTTTCCAAAAGCAAACGTCGGATTAACGGCACTATCAACGTAGCCGTGCGCCCTTACACTGTTTTCCTGTGTTTTCGCGCGTTCGTTGTTGCTGTAATCGGTGTCCGCCTGCAACGTCCGCACGAACTTTGAGCGCGGGCAGATTGCAATGCCCCAATCGGCAAAACATGTGTTTTCCCGTAATCTAAGGTTTGTAAAACGTATCGCAACATGTACCCCCGTGCGAAACGGGTCACTATAATTACGTAATACATCTTCAAGCGGCGTGTCAACGATACGCTTACACGCGATTTGCAAAATTTCCGGCGGGGCAACCGCGAATTTAACCGGCAAGCGTCGCCCGTTGATGAACGCATGGTGCATTGACGTAACGTCAAGAGACGCCACGTTATCAACGACAACGCTTGCGGTTTTAGCGCTCGTAAAAGTCAAACCGCCACGGAAACATGCCTTGCGCAACGCATAGGACTCATAGTTTTTCGGAAACTCCTGGTTACACGTCGTTTCATAGGCGCGTTGCAAAGTGATTTTCTTGCCGCCTTGCAACGTGGCGCGCCGTCCAATCTCACGGCGCGCCATCTGCCGAACAAGCGAGGTTTTGGTCAGTACGCGGCAACCCAGCATGTCGGGCGTGAGCCAATGGTTAGCGCGCAACAGCCATTGCAGATACTGCGGTATCACCTGTACATCACGCCGCGCGTAAAACAGTTCTTCCTCGGTCAACGGCGTTTCAGGTGTACGTACCAATGTGTAATCCCAATCGCCCACCGCTTTGGGAAGGCCGCATGTCTCACCCATAGCGCGTAGGCCGCCCATTTCAAGGTAGAACGTATCCCAAAAACGGCACACCACATTACCATCCATGCACAAATCAAGCGTGTACACGCTTGTTGCGGTCTGCGCGTTGACCTCGATCGTATACGACTGCGCCAATTCCAGCATGAGGGTCTGCATGTCGAACATGAGATTATACGCCGCGATTATCGGCACATAACCATGCGCACGACCATACGTAATCAAATCATCAATGTACGCTAACGCTTCGGACGTGCGCCGGTAAAAACGTACATCGTCCGTATCGGGCGTATACGATTCCAACGGGGTGTCCCGCATATCGTTGAAAATGTACAATATCGGATATGCGCGCGTTTCGGCACCCTCACCGATATTCGTGGTTTCGGTGTCGAATATCGCCGTAACCCTGTATTCTTTGCGTGTTTTCATCGTACCACGTCGGGGGAAACCGCTACTAGCCATATCGGGCTACCGCCGTCGGTATCCGTATAATCCTCCAATTCGCCCGTGTGCGCTTTCATGTTTTTGGCGTATTGCAACACTTTTTCATTTCGCGCCATAATGGTGTCAAAAAGCTCACTCAATGAGTCCGCGTCATATGCCTTCATGACAGTCTCCAATCGTTTGTCCGGCGGAATATTAGGTTTCTGCCATATGTTTTGTGTGTATCGCCAAAAAATCTTGACTTTTTCCCGACCGAGCTCACCCAATACGCTCGGTTGCCCCTTGGACGCCAATCGCATTTCTATGCGGAAAATGTTAAACGACCGTCTGCGTTCCATTGCACGGCCCTTGCCGCCGCGTACCTCGCCTACCTGTCGCACAAGCGTATCAGCGACTTCGTTGGCGCGCTGATATAATTCCTCACGCATGGCGCGATTACTCACGCGCCCGACATATGTTTTTTTCAACTGCGATTCAAGCCGCCGGATATAATTCCGACGCGCGTTTATCTCACTCTCGGGCATGGCGTCCGTGATGCTTTTTTTCAGACTGTTTATCGCGCGGGTCACGCGCTTGCGTTTCGCGGTTAAAACGTCCGCCTGTTTACGCGCCCTAGGCATGATTTTTTCACCACCCTCATAAAAAAAGCGCCATATTATTTATGGCGCTTTTTTCTCATTTCAAACTACTTAATTTCAAGCGATTTTGTAGACCTACCACCACTGAGCGGCGTCGTTTTCACTGCCACGGGGATACCGTTAGGCGCGTTAAAATCGGGGAACATGTCATAAATATCCAACACGCTACGATAAATGCCCTGTGACTGACTGAAATACGTATTACCGTCATTTGCAAAAAGATAGACGTTAACGCACTTCTGTCCCGTCTGAGAACGCACACCCGGCGCGGTGTACGCGCCAATGACCGTTAGCGGCGTGTCACCGATAGCGTTCAATGACACTGCGTTGTTACGCGCGTTGACAATGGCACGTTTGCCCTCAAAAGTGCTGTTGTCCATCGTACAAATGTAACGATAATTGTCTACAGTGGTCTGAGCGGTTTCATTAGCGGTGTCGTTCATCTGTTCATTGTTCTTGGTCATGATGTTTCCTTCCAAAATCAGAACTCGGGTTCGTTATCGTTGTCGTTATCGTTGTCGTTGTCGGTATCGTTGTCGTTATCGTTGTCGGTTACGATACGTTCGGCATGTTCGACGAACGTGTCAACGTCCATAGCATACGTTGTCTTGTGTACGGTGATATCATCAATCAGGACGTTGACGATACCCGCGTCCATAAGCGCCTTAACTGCTTTTTCAACGGTGCGAATATTTCCGGTGGTGTGAAACGTTTGCATTTCGCCGTTTCGGTCATAGTAGCTGATATCGCTATCAGCGATTACCCTACGAATCTTGCGCATATTATCATCCTTTGTATCTGTTTTTTCTGTTAACATTTTTGCTAACACATATATTTATAACATAAAAAAATCGGCGCGCGCAAAAGCGACACGCCGATTATTAATAATGATTATCAGTAACGCAAAATCTGACCCGGATAAATCAAACTCGGGTTAGACAAACCATTAACCGACGCGACACGTGACCAATCAACGCCGAAAACAGACCACAAACTATCACCCGGTTGCACCATATACGTGCGTACCGTATTCGTGCTTGACTGCGCTACAGTGTTACCGCCATAGCAAACGGTTTCGCCGGGATATATCACATTGGGATTACCGGACGCATACCCCGTCCAATCAGACCACGGCCACAGACCAGTCGCCGCCGCGATACCGGCCAACGTGTCACCCGGCCCAACCGTGACACACGTAGACGCGCAACCAGCGTCCGGCACCGGTTCCGGTGCCGGGGTCGAAACACCGCCATCACGCTCGCCACGCGCATAGGCGTCCCATTGCCACCGCTCGCCACGGAAATAATTCAAGTCCAACGGGCCATAACCCGACACGTAACCGTTAGATGTATACTGTCGCATAGCCTCACCATACGCGCCATACAGCCACGGCACCGTCTGATAACCAGTCGGCGCGTTAGACGCATATTGTGCTACCCAAACACCGCAATGCTCACGTACATACGGCGTGAGCTGACCCAACGAATACGCCCCCGTATAAACGATAGGCCACACTTTCGTGCGATCATACACGCGCCGCACCCAAGTTTCGACCCACGCCCCGTTACCGAACTGCGGGTTATCATCTGCCTCCCAGTCCAGCGCAAGCACGGCACGCCCGACATATCCGGCGACATTGTCCACAAAAAAATCAGCTTCGGCAACAGCGTCATTGCCCATTGCATAATGATACACGCCTATGCTCTTGCCGCTGTCCACTGCACGACCGAGCTGATAATTTGCGGCCTGATTTATGCCATTGACCAGACAGACGTTATTAAAACCGCCAATACCCCAAGTCGCACCGGCCACAACAAAATCAGCGTCCAATACATACGTATCGATATCACACTGCCAATTGCTTACATCGAAACCACGCATATCCGCGCTTGCCGACGGTACGAAAACCAACGACAACACGCATACGCACGCCAATATGCTACGCCATATTCGTTTCATCAACATTATCACCCACTTTATCATCCTTAAGCAACGCGATAAGCTCTTCGGTCAAAATATTGTTCCGTGTCATCAAATTATTAAAATCGCGAAACGTCGTAGCAATAAACCACGCCATAGCGCAACACGCAACAATTGGAAAACCAACACTACCCACAAGGGCGGTGATAGAACTCATATCCATATGCATACACCTCATACAAAAAGGCCACGACATGTCATACGGCATGTCATGACCTAATATATCACAATAACGATAACAATTCTCAATAACCGTGGCCTATCCGGGAATTGAACCCGGCCCGCACATTTTATAAGAATGCCGCTCTAACCACTGAGCTAATAGGCCAAACAACACCATACTACCACCTATATAAAACGCTTACGACCATTACAACTATGATAATCCATCACGCCCAATGTCTCCTACTATAACCGAGAAACACCATACTTACATTATTACCAAAAGACACCATATTATCCCACGTAAAACCAATTGGAAACATATGCACTATTTCATCAAAATCAGCGTAACATTCCACAAAATCATAATAACTATAACCCATCTCAAGTAAACGACGAACACAATAATAATTCATAAAACTACACCTAAACATTTTAATCACTCCTATTTTTTCGTTTGTTTTTACCGACAACACCAATACTAGCACCCACAAACCACGACACACCGACACGGCACGTTTTCCCCCGTTCCATTTTTCGCTAGCACACGACACGACACACGTCAAACTTGCACGGCGTGTCGCGGCTTAATGGGAACCATTCTCAATAAGGG
>ENA-OPTA01001222-OPTA01001222.1-human-gut-metagenome-genome-assembly--contig:-NODE-1222-length-16005-cov-10.145643_pt1 | contig 16005 bp, 7 predicted proteins | sample MGYA00241813_ERZ501917 | MGnify/ENA primary metagenome ERZ501917 (study PRJEB25962, sample SAMEA2042408) | human gut metagenome | biome: human gut; feature: human-associated habitat; material: faeces...
GATGCAAGCTTGCCTGCAAGGGGATTTTTGACCTCTTGACCCCAACATCATAGAATTTGATAAGAGGGAGCAGGATATGAAATCAGCAGCAGAATTAGAAAAAAATTTGATGAGTATCAATCGAAGAAGCTATCCAGCTTACAAAGATTTGAGAGGAAGCTATCAGTTTCAGGGATACCAGCTCAATATTGATCATGTACAAGGAGATCCATTTGCTTCTCCGTCAAAGCTGAGTATTCAGGTGAAGAAAATCCAGGCGAGATTTCCAGAAGAATATTATAAAGAAGAACACAGAAGAATTGCGCTTCAGGATTATCTGACAAGACAATTCGGAAAAGCTGTTTCCAAATTTATTTTCCAGGCAAAGGGTTCCGGAAAAAGTGGATTGATTGGGATAAGCCGCTGTGGACAGGAGGTTCTGGACAGGACTGCATTTGAAATTAAGGATGGAGATCTTCTGGTACGGTTTGAAGTTGGATTTCCGGCAAATGGACGGACGATCAATGCATTTGAACTGAGGAAGATTTTGTTTGAGTATCTTCCGGAAATAGCTGACAGATCTTTATATTATAAGAACCTGAATCAGCAGGAAGTGAAAAAGTGTATAGAACTTGCGGAAGATCAACATTATATAAGAAGAGAACTGACAAAGCGGAGACTTATTGCATTTGTGGCAAATGGTTCTATATTGCCAAGAGAAAGCGGTGTATCACAGAAGCCTATGAAAGGTGCAATTGCTTTTGAAGCACCGGAAAGTATGGAAGTAGAGATGGAACTTCCACACCGGGGTAAAATAAAAGGAATGGGAATCCCGGAAGGAATTACTTTGATCGTGGGTGGAGGATATCATGGAAAATCAACACTTCTGAAGGCACTCGAGCAGGGAATTTACAATCACGTCGCCGGAGATGGAAGAGAATACGTGATTACTTCGGATACTGCGATGAAGATCCGGGCCGAGGACGGAAGATGTGTATCCCATATCAATATTTCACCGTTTATCAATGATCTGCCGAATAAGAAAGATACAGTAAATTTTTCTACAGAGGATGCCAGTGGTTCGACTTCGCAGGCTGCAAATGTGGTAGAAGCGGTACAGTCAGGTGCAAAATGTCTTTTGATCGATGAAGACACCTGTGCGACGAACTTTATGGTCAGGGATGAGCTGATGCAGGCTGTCGTATCCGGTGAACAGGAACCGATTACACCATTTACTCTTCAGGCAGGTAACCTGTATCAAAAGCAGGGAATTTCTATTATTCTGGTGGCCGGAAGTTCTGGATCTTATTTTTACATTGCTGATCATGTGCTGCAGATGGATAATTACCGAACGTACGATATCACAGAAAAAGTGAAAACGGTGATTGGTGAAAAAAGTGAGACCGGAGAGAAAAAGGTTCCGGTTGATGTAGATGTCTTATTTGATAAAGATCATCACAGAAGCTTAAAGGCCGGAAAAATGGAAAAGAAGAGAGATCAGGTGAAGATAAAACAGTTTGGTAAAGATTCATTTTCTATTGGAAGAGAAAATGTGGATCTGAAATATGTAGAACAAATCCTGGATGCAGAACAGACAACGGCATTAGCGTACTGCCTGAAGAATCTGTTGGAAGAAATGGAACGGAAGGAACAGGATGTTGATCTTTGCGTGGAAAAGCTTTGGAGTCAGATTAAGAAGCAGGGTCTGGCATCCCTTTGCAAAGGAAGTTATGTTTCTGTAGCGATGGCACAGATCCGTAAACAGGATATTTACGCATGCCTGAACAGATATCGGGGATTTATCGTATAAGATTAAAGAATTTGGAGGAGAAGATCCGTGAGGAGATGGAAGAAAATTTTAAGTGCATCGCTGGTGGCAGTGATGGTTGGAAGTCTTGGAATGACCGCATTTGCAGAAGATACGTCAGCAAATGAACCAATTGATACAACGGTCAGCAATTATAATCTGACAGAGGAAGAAACTTCCGGAAAAAATCAAGAAGAAATTAAAGCCCTGCAGCAGCAGAAAATTGATGAAGTAACACAGCAGGCATATGATATGAAGATTGCCAGCAATGAGCTGGAGAACTGGCCGGAAGGACCGGCTACTTACGGAGAGGCTGGGATTGTCATGGAGGCAAAAAGCGGTGCGATCCTTTATGCGAAAAACATTGACGGAAAGGCTTATCCTGCCAGTATTACAAAGATTTTAACGGCACTTGTCGCATTGGAAAACGGCAATCTTGATGACAAGATCACGATTACACAGAATAGTGTGGATTGTGTAGCAGAGGGGGATGCTTATATAGGAATGATCGCGGGGGAGGAAATTTCTTTAAATGATGCGCTTCACGCACTTCTGATGGCATCTGCAAATGAAGTTGCTTATGCGATTGCTGAAAATGTGGGTGGTTTAGGATATGATGGCTTTATTGCAAAGATGAATGAACGCGCAAAAGAGCTGGGAGCAGTAAATTCTGATTTTGAAAATCCGAATGGGCTGAATGCGCAGAACCATTATACGACGGCACGTGATATGGCACTTATTACACAGGAACTGCTTGAAAATCATGAAGAATTCAAGACGATTGCCCAGACACAGCAGTATACGATCGGTGCAACTAATCTGGTAAATCAGGCGAGAACCTTTCAGCAGAGTGATCTGATGTTTTACGAGGGAAACGACTATTATTATCCAAAGACAATAGCCGGAAAAACCGGTTATACAGATGAAGCACTCAACACGTTGGTATCCTGTGCAGCAGATGATAATCTGGAGCTGATCAGTGTTGTCTTGAAGACACATGGGAAAAATGTATACCCAGACTCCATCAATTTACTGGAGTATGGATTTAATAATTTCGCAAAATATACGATTGCGGATTATGAAGACTCCGCAGATTTTAAAGAAATTGATCCGAATGCATATGTTGTACTTCCGGAAAATGTAAATTTCCAAAGCCTGGATTACGAAATTACGCAGGATGACACGAACAGCAGCACCGGAACAGTAACTTATACTTATCAGGGCAACCCGGTCGGAAAAGCAGCTGTGACATTAAGTGATGAATATCTGCAGAAGGATAACACAGAAAATGAAGCACAGGTGTCCGGCGATAAGTCAGACAGTGAAACACAAAAGCAGGCTCAGAGTACAATACCACGAGAGGTAATCCTTGTAATCTGTGTGATTGCAGCAGTACTCCTTCTTATTATTGTATGGAGGGCTGTTCTGAAACACTTGAGAAAGAAGAAAGTGGAAACAAACAGAAAGCGCAGAAGAGAAGTTGACAAAGATTAACGTCTGGTCAGTCAAATATAAGGAAAGAATCACGAAATCCCGCAGAACCCCTTGACGAAGCAAGGGGTTCTTTATTATAATAACCTAGAAATGGTGAAAAAAGATCAAAAGACATTGACGAAGACAGTAAGATTTATTTGAAAGGTAAAGCGAACCGGAGATGGTGGAAGACCGGTGCAAGTAGGGTAGATCTGAACATCACTTCCGAGTTGCAGTAACTGAAAGCAATCTGGCGAGTAAGTTCTGACGGTTATTTCCCCCGTTACAGGAAACTCATATGCTGGTATGCAGTAACAGGTGGTTAACGATGTACAGACTTTCGTCCTTTTACGGGTGAAAGTCTTTTTTAATTTTGCAGGAAATTCCAAATACTTCTTGCAAAATTAAGGGCACTACGTGCCGGGGCACATTTTTCTATATACCCAAAAATGCATACAAAGTCATTGATTCAGAAAGGAGCTTATCATGGCTAAGTACAAAAAAGTGGATACAGACCTGAAGTTTGTAGACAGAGAAAAAGAAGTTGAAAAATTCTGGAATGAAGAAGATATTTTCAAGAAAAGTATGGAGAACCGTAAAGAAGGAGAAACTTATACTTTCTACGATGGACCTCCGACAGCAAATGGAAAACCGCATATCGGACACGTTCTTACCCGTGTAATCAAAGATATGATCCCGAGATACCGTACAATGAAGGGCTACATGGTTCCGCGTAAGGCAGGATGGGATACTCACGGACTGCCGGTAGAGCTGGAAGTAGAAAAGCTGCTCGGCCTTGACGGAAAAGATCAGATTGAAAAATATGGTGTAGAACCATTTATCAATAAATGTAAAGAAAGTGTCTGGAAATACAAAGGAATGTGGGAAGATTTCTCTTCTACAGTAGGTTTCTGGGCAGATATGGAAAATCCATATGTTACTTACCATGATGATTATATCGAGTCTGAATGGTGGGCACTGAAAGAAATCTGGAACAAGAAACTCCTGTACAAAGGATTTAAAATCGTTCCTTACTGTCCGCGTTGTGGTACACCACTTTCCGCGCAGGAAGTTTCTCAGGGCTACAAAACAGTCAAAGAACGTTCAGCAATCGTTCGTTTCAAAGTTGTCGGTGAAGATGCATACTTCCTTGCATGGACAACAACACCATGGACACTTCCGTCCAACGTTGCACTCTGCGTAAACCCGGATGAGACTTACTGCAAAGTAAAGGCAGCAGACGGATATATCTATTATATGGCAGAAGCACTCCTTGACAAAGTCCTTGGCAAACTTGCAAAAGAAGAAGGCGAGAAAGCATATGAAGTTCTGGAAACCTACAAAGGAACAGACCTGGAATACAAAGCATACGAGCCGCTTTTCGCATGTGCAGGAGAGGCAGCAGCAAAACAGAAAAAGAAAGCTCATTTCGTAACCTGTGATAACTACGTTACTATGAGTGATGGTACAGGTATCGTTCACATCGCACCTGCATTCGGTGAAGACGACAGCAGAATCGGACGTAACTATGAACTGCCATTCGTACAGTTCGTAGACGGACAGGGTAACCTGACAAAAGAGACACCATACGCAGGCGTTTTCGTAAAGAAAGCAGATCCTATGGTCCTCACAGATCTGGACAAAGAAGGCAAGCTCTTCGATGCTCCGAAATTCGAGCATGATTATCCACACTGCTGGAGATGTGACACACCACTGATCTACTATGCAAGAGAATCCTGGTTCATCAAGATGACAGCAGTTAAGGATGACCTGATCAGAAATAACAATACAATCAACTGGATCCCTGAGAGCATCGGTAAAGGACGTTTCGGCGACTGGCTTGAAAACGTTCAGGACTGGGGTATCAGCCGTAACCGTTACTGGGGAACTCCACTGAACATCTGGCAGTGTGAATGCGGACATATGCATTCCATCGGAAGCCGTCAGGAGTTATTCGAGATGAGCGGTGATGAGAAAGCCAAGACAGTAGAGCTTCACCGCCCATACATCGATGAGATCACACTGAAGTGTCCGGAGTGCGGTGGAGAAATGCATCGTGTACCGGAGGTTATTGACTGCTGGTTCGACTCAGGAGCAATGCCTTTCGCACAGCATCATTATCCATTTGAAAACAAAGAATTATTTGAGCAGCAGTTCCCTGCAAACTTTATCTCCGAGGCAGTAGACCAGACCCGTGGATGGTTCTACTCACTCCTTGCAGAATCCACACTGCTCTTCAACAAAGCACCATACAAGAACGTAATCGTTCTGGGACATGTCCAGGATGAGAACGGACAGAAGATGAGTAAGTCCAAAGGAAATGCAGTTGATCCATTCGATGCACTGAACAAATACGGCGCAGATGCCATCAGATGGTACTTCTACATCAACAGTGCTCCATGGCTTCCGAACCGTTTCCATGGCAAGGCAGTTGTGGAAGGACAGCGTAAATTCATGAGTACACTGTGGAATACTTACGCATTCTTCGTATTATATGCAGACATCGACAACTTCGACCCGACCAAATATGAACTGAACTATGACCAGCTTCCTGTAATGGACAAATGGCTGCTCAGCAGATTAAACACAACTGTTCAGGCTGTAGACAATGATCTGGCAAACTACAAGATCCCGGAAGCAGCAAGAGCACTCCAGGAATTTGTAGATGAAATGAGTAACTGGTATGTAAGAAGAAGCCGTGAACGTTTCTGGGCAAAGGGAATGGAGCAGGATAAGATCAATGCTTACATGACTCTGTACCATGCACTGGTAACCATTGCCAAGACAGCAGCTCCGATGATCCCGTTCATGACAGAAGACATCTATCAGAACCTGGTAAGAAGCGTGGATAAAGATGCTCCGGAGAGTATCCATCTCTGCGACTTCCCAACTGTAAACGAAGCATGGATCGACAAAGATCTGGAAGCAGACATGAAAGAGCTTCTGGAGATCGTAGTTCTGGGACGTGCCTGCAGAAATACAGCAAACATCAAGAACCGTCAGCCGATCGGAACCATGTATGTAAAAGCTGAGAAGAAAATGAGTGAATTCTACACTGACATCATCGCAGACGAACTGAATGTCAAAGAAGTAAAATTCGCAGATGATGTAGAATCCTTTATCTCCTACAGCTTCAAACCGCAGCTTCGTACAGTAGGACCGAAATACGGTAAACTCCTTGGAGGAATCAGACAGGCTCTCACAGACATCAATGGAACAGCAGCAATGAACGAGTTGAGAAGCAACGGTGTCCTGAAACTGGATATCAACGGAAACGATGTAGAGCTTACAGAAGAAGACCTTCTTATTGAAACAGCACAGACAGAGGGTTATGTATCTGAATCTGACGGTGAAACATCCGTAGTCCTGGATACAAACCTGACACCTGAACTGATCGAAGAAGGATTTGTACGTGAGATCATCAGCAAGATCCAGACCATGAGAAAAGAAGCTGGCTTCGAAGTTATGGACAAGATCGTAGTATACGCTCACGGAAACGACAAGATCCAGGATGTCATGAAAACACACGAAGATGAGATCAAGTCAGAAGTACTTGCAGACGAAATGGTACTTGGCGAGACCGATGGTTATGTGAAAGAGTGGAACATCAACAAAGAAGCAGTAACTATGGGTGTTAAGAAACTGTAATTGACAACATTCGGTCAATTACTGATAAGGTAATGATAAGTTACAGGTATTTCACAGGAAATATACTACTTTCGCAATGCACGATAAAAAAATGTTATAAATTTCGGCAATTATACACATGACAGACTGTCGAAAAAAGAGTATCATTATCTTTGACAGTCTGATTTCAGAGAGGAAATTGGAGGCAGAGATTCTTTGCCCCCAATTTCTCTGATATGAGAAAACAGAAGAGTTGACGGAATGAAGAGGTTCACCGGCAATATCCGCAGGGTGTATTGCTGAGAATAAAGTGAACAGTGAAACCATTACGGGAGGTATGAAATGACAAACGAAATGTTCAAGAAAGAGGCATTCAAGAAAAGCGTAAAAGACAACGTAAAATTCCTCTATCGAAAAACAATTGAAGAAGCTACACAGGAGCAGATTTTTCAGGCAGTAAGCTACTCTGTAAAAGACGTTATCATTGATAACTGGCTTGCAACACAGAAAGCTTATGACGAACAGGATCCGAAGATCGTATACTATATGTCCATGGAATTCCTGATGGGACGTGCTCTCGGAAACAACCTGATCAACCTTTGCGCTTACGGTGAAGTAAAAGAAGCTCTCGAAGAACTGGGATTTGACCTTAACTGTATCGAAGATCAGGAACCGGATCCGGCACTTGGAAACGGTGGTCTGGGAAGACTGGCTGCATGCTTCCTTGATTCTCTCGCAACTTTAAATTACGCAGCATATGGCTGCGGAATCCGTTACCACTACGGAATGTTCAAACAGAAAATCCAGAACGGTTATCAGATCGAGGTACCGGATAACTGGTTAAAGAACGGCTACCCATTCGAACTGCGTCGTCCGGAATATGCCAAGGAAGTACACTTCGGCGGATATGTAAGAGTAGAGTACGATCCTGAAAAGGGCGGAAGCAAATTTATCCATGAAGGATATCAGGCAGTAAAAGCCATTCCTTATGATATGCCGATCACAGGATATGACAATGATGTAGTAAACACACTTCGTATCTGGGATGCAGAGCCGATCGTAGACTTCGAGCTTGATTCCTTTGACAAGGGTGATTACAAGAAAGCTGTAGAGCAGGAGAACCTTGCCCGCAATATCGTAGAAGTTCTTTACCCGAACGACAACCACTATGCAGGTAAAGAGCTGAGACTGAAACAGCAGTACTTCTTTGTATCTGCAAGCCTCCAGGCAGCAATTGCCAAATATAAAAAGAAACATGGCGATATCCATAAATTATATGAAAAAGTAACCTTCCAGATGAATGATACACATCCGACTGTAGCAGTAGCAGAGTTAATGCGTATCCTCATGGACGAAGAAGGACTCGGATGGGATGAAGCATGGGAAGTAACAACCAAATCTGTTGCTTACACAAACCATACTATCATGTCCGAAGCACTTGAGAAATGGCCGATCGAGCTCTTCTCCAGACTGCTTCCGCGTGTATACCAGATCATCGAAGAGATCAATCGTCGTTTCATCCTTGAGATCCAGGCTAAATATCCGGGAAATTATGAGAAGATCAAAAAGATGGCTATCATCTATGACGGACAGGTTAAGATGGCTCACCTTGCAATCGCGGCAGGCTACTCTGTAAACGGTGTTGCACGCCTTCATACAGAAATCCTGAAGAACCAGGAATTAAAAGACTTCTATGAAATGATGCCTGAGAAATTCAATAACAAGACAAACGGTATCACTCAGAGACGTTTCCTGCTCCACGCAAATCCACTCCTTGCAGACTGGATCACAGAGCATATCGGACCGGACTGGATCACAGACCTTCCTCAGTTGAAGAAACTGGCAGTTTACGCAGATGATGAAAAAGCACTCCAGGAATTCATGAACATCAAGTTCAAGAACAAAGAGCGTCTGGCTAAATACATCCTCGAGCACAATGGCGTAGAAGTAGACCCGCACTCCATCTTCGATGTACAGGTTAAGAGACTTCACGAGTACAAACGTCAGCTCCTGAACATCCTGCATGTTATCTATCTGTACAACCAGATCAAGATGCATCCGGAAATGGAATTCTATCCAAGAACATTCATCTTCGGTGCGAAAGCATCCGCAGGTTACGCAACAGCCAAGAAGATCATCAAACTCATCAACTCCGTAGCAGACGTAGTAAACAACGACGCTTCCATCAACGGCAAGATCAAAGTTGTATTCATCGAAAACTACAGAGTATCCAACGCTGAGTGGATCTTTGCAGCTGCAGACGTTTCCGAGCAGATTTCCACAGCAAGTAAAGAAGCATCCGGTACAGGTAACATGAAGTTCATGCTCAACGGTGCTCCTACACTTGGAACAATGGACGGTGCTAACGTAGAGATCGTAGAAGAAGTTGGCGCAGAAAACGCATTCATCTTCGGCTTAAGCTCCGACGAAGTAATCAACTACGAAAACAACGGCGGATACGATCCAAACGTAATCTACAACACAGACGAAGAAATCCGTCAGGTACTGATGCAGCTCATCAACGGAACCTTCTCCAATGATACAGAACTCTTCCGTGACCTGTACGATTCACTTCTCAACACAAAGAACACAGACAGAGCAGACCGCTACTTCATCCTCGCAGACTTCCGTTCCTATGCAGACGCACAGAAACGCGTAGAAGCAGCATACAGAGACGAAAAAGGCTGGGCTAAGAAAGCACTCCTCAACACAGCATGCAGCGGCAAGTTCACATCCGACAGAACTATCCAGGAATATGTAGATGATATCTGGCATCTGGATAAGGTTATTGTCAGAAAGAAATAATATGCTATATCTATAGAAGTAATTGCTTCTGAATAAAAATAAAGCCCCTGGCAGTACAGTTATCAGGACTGTGTTGCAGGGGCTTTTTGCTACAGTAGTGACATAATACATTAATTCATTTGTACGGGAAATTTTGTGTACAGACATATAATATAAAGGAACAAAAAGTTCTTAAAAACAGAGATTTGACTGGAAAAATGAGAAGGCATCTGTTACAATAGAAAATACAAAACAGAGTGCAAAGAGGGTGATCGAAAACAAAAACACTTTGCACAAAAGATAAAATTTCATAGATGCGAAGCATCTGGAAATAAGAATACGTCCGAAAACATAATCAAAATACAAAAGCGAACGATAACTAACAGCCAGGAAAGGTGTATCAGATGGCAAATAACACCATATTTGATAATGTTTTCAGAACAATGCTGGAGAAAATGCCAGAGCTTGTAGTGCCGCTGATCAACGAGGTATTTGGCACAAATTATCCCGCAGATATAGCAGTTGAGCAGCAGAGAAACGAACACCAGACAAAGAACGGAGAAAAGATTACAGATTCCCGGTTAAAAATAGCAGACAAGATCTATCATATAGAATGTCAGAGCACCGGAGATGCAGAAATGGTAATCCGAATGATAGAATATGATTTTGCTGTCAGTCTGGAAACAAAGCAGATTGAGAATGGACGGTACAAAATATATTTTCCTCATTCCTGTGTATTATATTTACGTGGAAAAGGCAGAAAAGATACTCTTGGAATGGATATTATCATGCCGGATGGGCGGGTAATAAAATATGAGTTGCCGGCTATTTACATAGAAAGATATACACAGGATGTAATCTTTCAGAAGAAACTACTCTTTTTCCTGCCATTTTATGTGATAAGATATGAAAAAAGCAGAGAAGATATAGAGAAAGATCCAGAAAAACTTCAGAAATTGCTGGATGAATATGTGACAATATCCAGAAGACTGGAAGAAAGTCTGCTTGAAAACGGAAAAGAAGCACTGCATCGTTACCTTGTGGAAGTAATCATAAAAATTGCAGACTACATTTTCTCAGATTCAGAAAAAACAAAGAAGGGAGTTGACCGAGCCATGGGCGGAGAAGTATTAGAGCTGAAAACAGATAAGCTGATAAATGAAATAAGGCAAGATGTGAAAGAAGAAGTGAAAGAAGAAATAAAAACAGAGACGAAAGAAAAAATAGTAATCTGTATGCTAAAAAGAGGCAAAAGTACATTGGAAGAAATCGCTGCAGATACACAGATGCCGATTGAGCAGGTTGAAAGAATAAAAAAAGAACAACAGTTATAAAATGAGAAAATGGCAGAGAATTATAGAGGGTTCTCTGCCATTTGACCATACAGGGGTTGATACATCATCTTGTGATTAGAACGAACAACTCACCACATTTGTAACAAATTATAGATTTTTAGCATGAAAAATCAAGGAAAATAAATGCTTTTGAAGTGTATGAAATTTAAAAAAATCGTAAAATTCTTGAGCATTACCCTTGACAAAAAGTGGTGAAAGCACTATTATTAACCATAACAGACAGATTATGTCTAGGAATCTTTACCCAAAAAGAAATAGTTATATTAAGGAAAGGGGAACTATAATCATGACAAAGATTAAAAACACAAAGAAGGGCATGGCAAAAAAGACATTAAGTATGTCACTTGTTGTTGCAATGCTTGCTACTTCTAATGTGCCGGTATGGGCTGCTGAGTTCAGCGATGGTACTGACGCTTCCGTAGCTACTGAAGCAGATGCGTTCGCTGCAGAAGCTCCTGTTGTTGACGATACAGAAGACGCAGCTCCAGCATCTGTAATGGTAAATGAAGCTGATATTACTCTTAACTTATCTGCAGACAGCAAAAAAGTTGTTTGGGGAGGAGCATCTGCTATCAGTGGTACTGTAACTAAAACTGACGGATCAGAAGTAGAAGGTGGATGGCAGTATCGTTGGGTTGACGAAAAAGGTATTGCATATGCATCTTCTAACGGAAAAGTAGACGATGCAGCTGATATGAGTTTAAATACAACAGCTGACATGGCTGGAAAAACATTAACCCTTTATGTTTACGATGTAGACAGCAATCAGCAGACTCTTTATGACATTAACACAGGTATTTCTGTAGCTGTAGAAAAGAGATCTTTAAATTCTGTGACTGCTACACCTGCAACCACAACAAAAGCATACAACGGTTTTGCTCAGACTATTACTGAAGCTGACGGCGTTGCACTTACTGTTCTGGATTCTGAAAAAGCAAATGTAGCTGCTGATGCTTATGAAACATCTGTAACTAATGCAACTAATAATAAAGAAGAATTCAAACTTACTGTAACAGCAAAAGAAGACTCTGCTTACACAGGCAGTGCTGAACTTGTAATCGGTAAGGTTACAGCAAAAGCATATGCAAAAGGAGATATCCTTGCAACAGCAACAAAAGGACAGTCCTATCAGTATACAGGTAAGGCTATTAAGATTTCCAAAGATAACATTACATTAAAAGAATCTGCTTCCAGTAATAAAGGCGCTGATGGAAAATTAAGCGGTGCTGATTTATCTGCTGCAGTTACAACTGCTCAGGTTGAATATACAAAAGTAGGTGATTACCCCGTTGTTGTATATGTTGACAAAACAAAATTAAAGAACTTCACTGATGCAGATGAGTATTATACAACAAATGAAACTGTTAACGTTGCAAAACGTGATCTCTCTACAGCAGGAACAAAAATTTCAGTGAAAACTTTAAGCGGACAGATTCCAACAAGCATTGCTGTAAAAGATTTAGCTAATTATCTGGCATTTACAGGTGTAGAAGGCTCAGACCTTTCTGCAATTAAAAACTCCAACAAAGAATATACACTCATCGTAAAGAACGCTGATGGTACAGACGCTACAGAATTTAAAAACGGAAGTACATATACTGTTACAGTACGTGCAAAAGACGGTGGAAACTGCACAGGTGAGCAGACATTTACTGTTGTTGCTACTGCAGCTGCATTAAATGCTGTATCTGCAAAAACACAGTATACAACACCTTATACAGGCGATGAGATCAAACCTTCCAAGAGCGATTTAGGCGATTTAGTTATTCAGTATTATAACGCTACTGGTGTTCCTAAGACAGAAGATCTTGGAACAGACGGATACGAAATCACAGGATATACAAACAACGTAAATGCAACAACTGTATATGACGGAAATTACAATCCAGTAGCAAACGCTTACGTTAACATCAAGATTACAAGCGGAACATACAAAGATCAGACAGTATCTATTCCGTTCTTAATCAAACCACTGGTAGTTGAAGCTGATTATGTAACTGTACCGGATGATGTTTCTATTAATAAAGCACTTACAGAAGCAGGCGAATATAAACTTCCTGTAACAGTTGTAGCAAAAGACGAAACAGGCAAAAAAGTAGAAAAAACTCTCACAGACAGCGATTTCACAGTTAAATATGAATATGAAAACAAAGATATCGCTAATGGCTTGTTTAACAACATCATTACAGAAGTTACTGTTACAAACACAAACTATATTTTAAAAACAACAAACGGCAAAACAAGAACTGTTACAGCAAGCGGTAAGACAGAAATCGTACCTAAGAAATTAACAGACGCTATGGTTGTTGCAACACCTTCTACTTATACTTACACAGGTGGAAAGATCCAGCCTACTTATGCAGTGCTTGACGGTGCTATTGCTCTTTACAAGAAGGGTGAAGTTAACGATAAAGATGCTGAATATGAGGAAGTAAGCATCAGCAATGCTGTAAATGTTGGTACTGGAACAATCACTGTACAGGGATACAACTACTTCTATTCAGGAAAAGCAACTGGAACATTTACAATCACAGCTGCAAACACAGCAGATGTAAAAGTATCCATCGCTGATCAGGATTACACTGGAAAACAGGTAAGACCTCGTAAATTTACAGCAACATTAAACGGAAACGATGTATCCAACCAGTTTGAAATCGTTTCTTATGGCGAAAACGTTGAAGCCGGAGTCGGAACAGTTGTTCTGAAACCATTAGATGGAAACAAGAACTTCACAGGTTCTAACATCACAGCAAGCTTCAATATCGTAAAAGAAAAAGTAGAAGCTACTCTTAACGTTTATGACAGCAAAGGATTTGACGTAACAGACGCTTATACAGCAGATGTAGATAAAGATGCTGATGGAAATGTAAACGGCGTAGTTCATAACAGCCAGACTGCATTCACATTTGATGGAAATGAGCATACTTTTGCAAAAGCATTATTAAGCAATATCAGAAAAGTTACTGATGATGGCGTAAAGACAACTGCAAAAGAAAGTGATTTCGAGATTAAATACGCTGATAATATCACAGGTAAGAAAGTAACTGCAGGAAAAGAAAACATTGGTTATATCTATGCAGTAGCTAAAGAAGGAACAGGATTTGCAGGAACCAAGACAATTGTTACTTCTGACGGAACAATTATCAATGGTGTTGTTGCTTATATCCCGTTTACAATCAAATCTGTTGAATTTGTTGCTAAGAATGTAAGTGTTAAAAATGCTACATACGCAGCTGGTCTTCCGGTTAAACCTGAAGTACTGATTCAGATTGGCGGAAGCACATTAGTTGAAGGCAAAGATTATACACTTAGATTAATCGACAAAGATGGCAATACTGTAACTCCTATCGATGTAACAGTTGGAGACATCTACGGCGTAGAAATCAAAGGTATCAACGGATACACAGAGTCTGGTGTTGCAACATTCGATACAGACGATGTTGACAGTACAGCTTATTCCAGAGCAAACTTAACATGGGGCGTTGATAAGAAGAACATCAACGATTGTACTGTAACTGTAAAAGATGGCGTTACAACTGTATTAAATGGATATCTCCCAGTTCCGGCTACAGAATATACTTCTGAAAAGAACACTGACGGAACATATACAGTAAAAGCAAACAGCACATCCAAAAACTACACAGGATCCAAGACAGTAGTTGCAGACGGAAAAGCAGAAGATGAAAAACCGGATGCTCCGATGATCACTAAAGTAAATGTTACTGGAAACAAAGCAACAGTTGTTCTTTCTGGTGATACTGATGGCGCTGCAGGTTATGACTACGTAATCTCTACAGATCGCGATTGCATCACAAATAAAGACTATGATTCCATTAGCAAGAATCAGGTCAGCACATCCACTAACTTTAAGTATGTACAGCAGGGAACATACTACGCATACTGCCACGCTTGGAAACGTGACGAAAACGGTAAGAAAGTATTCAGCGACTGGTCAAATGCATATCCATTCGTTGTATCTGCAATCACACCGGATGCTCCGATCATCACAAGCGTAAAAGTAAGCGGAACAACTGTAAAAGTAACATATAAAGCAGCTGCTAATGCAACAGGATACGACGTAGTACTTGGAACATCCTCCAAGAAAGAAAACGGAGAGACTCGTCCATACCACTATGGCGATCACAAGATCCTGAACCTCAAAGAAGGTACAGTAACAGCTACATTTAAGAATGTACCAAAAGGAAGCTGGACAGTAGGAATGCATGCATTCAACAGAACTTCCGAAAACGGCAGGAAAGTATTCAGCCCATGGTCCAATCTTAAAAAGATCACTGTAAAATAATCCATTTGGGTAATTTTATATAAGATTCCAACAGGCAAGACGGGGCATAATTCATGATTATGCCCCATTCTTGCAATGCAAAAGAAATATGTTTTTCAGATAATAAAGGAGAAAAAGAATATGGGATTAAAAGAGCGTAGAAAAAAAATCATGGCTTTAATGCTCGCTGCCTGCGTAGCAGGGACCAGCGTTGTACCTGTAGCAGCTTCTGACGTCAGCGTATTCTCTGATGGAACTGATGCCTCACCAGAAGCTTTTGATTCTGCTGATGTCGATAGTGCTAATGGAGCAGCTACAAAAACTGTAAAAATCAACTACTATTCTGAAGAAGAAAAAAAACAGATTGCAGAAGTAGAGTTCACTGTTGATAAAGATGCTACATCTGTAAATACCAGCAAACTTACAGCACCAGAAGGCTATGAATTGGTATTAGCTGGTGATCTTGCAATCAATGATGGTTATGTATACGCTGCTGTTCGCAAAGTAGCTACTACTAAAACTGTAAAAATCAACTACTATTCTGAAGAAGAAGAAAAACAGATTGCAGAAGTAGAGTTCACTGTTGATAAAGATGCTACATCTGTAAATACCAGCAAACTTACAGCACCAGAAGGCTATGAATTGGTATTAGCTGGTGATCTTGCAATCAATGATGGTTATGTATACGCTGCTGTTCG
>ENA-OPTA01001236-OPTA01001236.1-human-gut-metagenome-genome-assembly--contig:-NODE-1236-length-15811-cov-4.548045_pt1 | contig 15811 bp, 6 predicted proteins | sample MGYA00241813_ERZ501917 | MGnify/ENA primary metagenome ERZ501917 (study PRJEB25962, sample SAMEA2042408) | human gut metagenome | biome: human gut; feature: human-associated habitat; material: faeces...
TTCCTGTACAAGAACCTTTCTGATGATGGAAAGACGCTTCTGGTAATCCTGTGTATATCGGAGTAAAGCACCGTACTCGCTATGGATCCCATCCCTTTGACTGAGGAGCTTTTCAAGAAGCTTGATCATACGGCGCTTAAGCATTCTTGTCCTTGAAGCTCTCCTCTTTCTTTTCTTGCAGTAGGACAGATAGGATTCCGCCACATTCCTGTATTTGTTGCGCGGACGCCTTATGCCCAGCTCCCTGCAATGCCGGCATATATGCCTGTAGAGCCATTCGAGGCTTTCCCAAAGGAGTTTCATGTCCGTAGGAAAACGCATGTGGCTTTCATAGCATGTGGCATCGGTCATGCAGACGTGAAGGTTATCAAGATAAGGTTTCCAGTGTGAAGCCAGGAGCTCCTGGAAAGAATCAATGTCAAGGCGGGATGCTATCTCATTACGGATGGCACTGACTATCTTGAAGTTGGTTATGGGAAGGGACGGGGGAATCATAATTCCACAGAAAATCTGGTAGTGTATGTTCCCGTTCAGATGTTCCACCAGCTGCCTGTCGGAGAATCCGGTGTATGCCTTCAGGACCATGAGGGCAATCTTTGCCGCAGGGCTGAAGATGTTCCTGCGTCCCAGTCGCTGTTCCGACAGGCCCAGGGCTTTTGCCATACGCTCAAACGGAAACACCGAGTGAAGCCTGCCAAGCTCACTCTCGTTAAAACTCTTGCGGTATTTTTCCAGAATATCAAATTCTGTAAAGCCCAAAGTAGGGTGAATTTCTGAAATATTTTGTACTTTTGCCATATCTTGGTTGGAGTATTTCCCCCGTTTTGGCTGCCAAACCTCATTTTCGGGGGAATACCTAAAGATACAAAAAAGCCAGCTAATTCGCAACACTTTGTGTATGAATTAGTTGGCTAATTTTATGTTATTTACTGAATGTTCCTAAAATAGACAAACATTTTTCATTTCATACAGCCCGACACACAAATGCAACTCTACTGATTTACAATGGTGTACAAATAACTACTGTACAAAAACTGCTAGGACATCAGAGTGTGAAAACTACTCAAGGTTATAGTGAGATTTTTTCCGCTACAATAATCAAGGATTTGAAGAAATGTAAATTCTGATTTTTTTATTTTAGCTTTATAAGAGAGGAGCATCTCTGAAAAAAACAATTACAAATTAAAAAAGACAAAGGAAATAATAAAATAACATATTGTCATGTTTTATGTTTCCCGATGCAGAAACCTATGTTTCTCATAAAGAAAATATACGTTTCTGCATCGGGAAACATAGGTTTCTTTCATGAAAAATATAAAACATAACGAATTGAATACGAATTAATATCATTACGTTTTCACTTTTATGAGTAAAAATGAGGTAGAAAATCTATTCCGATAGTTGTTTTATAAGGATTATAAATTGTTTAGTTATCATTTGAGTTAAAACTTAATATTCTGATTATTAAATATTTATAATTATATTAGTTCCGCGGGAACTTTGGTCATTTCCTTCATTGGGATGCAGACGCAGGAAGTGAAGGTTGCTTCTATTGTAAAAGTGGTGTTGAAGTCTGATGCTGAGGTGCTTGACGAGGTTGTAGTAACAGGCTATGGTATTACTAAGAAGTCGGCATTTACGGGTGCTGCAAATACGCTGGATGCTGAGAAAATTGGGAACAGAGTAGACCCGAATCCTATTAAATCATTGGAAGGTACAGTTCCAGGATTGCAGATGAATATCGGTTCTGGTCAGCCGGGTGCTCCTGCTACAATCTTTATCCGTGGATGTAACTCTTTGAACTCAGGAACTCAACCTTTATATGTAATCGATGGAGTGGCTTTCGATAACGATGCGGTAGGTATCCGTTCTGATGAAGGACAAACAACCAGCCCGTTGTCTACATTGAATGCACAGGATATTGAAAGCATGACCGTATTGAAAGATGCAACGGCAACCTCTATTTATGGTGCGCGTGCAGCTAACGGTGTAATTGTGATTACCACTAAAAGAGGTAAGGCTGGTAAGCCCAAGGTAAATGTAACTGCAAAAGTTGGTTTCAACCAGATGCCTTCTTATACCGATAGATATAAATTGGTGGATGCAGATAAAAATATTGAACTGGCAACGGAAGCATTGCTGAATTCTTACAATACATACGGAGCTAATTCAACTTTTGGTTACAACAATGACTATTATGGCTTAGGATATTCTTACGACCAGGCTGGTGCAGAAGCATTCTATGACTTTTATACTGGTGGCTGGGTTTCAAATTATAGAAACACAGGTAAACAGACCAACTGGATAGATGAAATTACCCGTACAGGTTTGGTTCAGTCATATGCATTTGATATTAGTGGAGGTGGTAACTCTGAAAATGCTCCGCAATATTATGCTTCATTTGCGTATGATAACAACGAATCTGTAATGAAGGGAAAGGATTTGACTCGTTATTCTTTCCGTTACAATATGGATCATCAGCCATCAAGATGGGTAAAATATGGATTTAATACGAACTTGTCATACACCAGAACCAATATGGGTGCAGGTGGTGGTTATTTCTCTGACCCGCTAACCCAGGTTTACATGATGAACCCGATGACAAACGTATATGATTCTGAAGGTGAATTCAATTTTGATACGACTACTGGTTACAACCCTGTAGCTATCCGTTCTGAATATGGTGACAAGAGCTTGGCTAAACAATATCGTGTATTGTTAAGTCCGTATGTACAGATTAACTTTACTCCGGAACTTTTCTTCATGAGCCGTGGAGGTGTAGATGCTTACTTTATTGATGAGTTTGGCTACTGGTCATTCCTTCAACCTCAAGGTGCTGAAATGAATGCGATGGGTGAAAATGCCAACACAACTCGTATCATGTTGACCATCACCAACACGTTGAACTACATTAAAACATTTAATGATGTACATAATCTGAACTTGATGGTAGGTCAGGAAGGACAGAAGAAAAACTACAAACAAGCATATCTGGCTGGTTCTAACTACCCTGTAGAAGATTTGAATGATGTGTCTTTGGCTGCTACTCCAAGTTCTGCTGCAACTACCCAAATGCAGTTGTTGCTGAACTCTTACTTCTTCAACGGTCAGTATGACTATAATCATAAATATTATTTGTCTGCCAGCTTACGTACTGATGGTTCTTCACGTTTTGCAGATGGACATCGTTGGGCTACATTCTGGTCTGTCGGTGGTAAATATCGTTTGACTGCAGAAAAATTCATGGAACCCACAAGCAACTGGTTGTCTAACCTGACTATTCGTGCAAGCTACGGTACAACCGGTAATCAGGAAGTAGGTAGTGGTTATTATGCAGCTTCTAACTTGTACGGTTTTGGATATAATTATAACAGCAAACCGGGTATGCAGCTGGAACAGTTCGGTAATGAAAATCTGAAATGGGAGATGACCAAGAAGTTCAATGTCGGTGTAGATTTGAACTTGTTCAAACGTATTGACATCAGCTTGGACTATTATAACCACCAGACTACAGACATGGTATTCTCTGTACCTTTGTCTTTTGCTACTGGTATGTCTTCTATCTATCAGAATGTAGGAAAATTGGAAAATAAAGGTTTCGAAGCAAGTTTGAATGCCGTACTTTTCAAGAATAAGGATATTACATGGACATTTGCATGGAATGGTTCTATCAACAAAAATAAGGTAAAGAAACTTTCTACCGACTATCCTATTGAAGGAACAGTATCTACAACAGAGGTAGGTTATCCTATTTATCAGTGGAAAATGAAAGAATATGCAGGAGTAGATCCTCAAACTGGTGACGCAATGTGGTATTTAAATGAAGAAGGAAACGAAACAACCACAGATTATAATAAAGCTGCGAAACGTTATTTAGGTGATGCCAATCCTAAGTTCTTCGGTTCTTTCAGTACAAACTTGGAAGCATACGGATTTGACCTGGCTGTTCAGTTCAACTATTCTACGGGTGCCAAGATTTATGGTAATAACTTGCGTTATGATGCCAATGGCGGTTCTGCATTCTATGAGAACTATATTAATTATGTATATGATAATCGTTGGCAGAAACCGGGTGATATTACAGACGTGCCTCGTCTGGATACCGATGGCTCTCAGGCAAATCAGGCTTCCTCACGTTTCTTAATGGATGGAGACTATTTGAAGATTCGCTCACTGACAGTGGGTTATTCATTGCCAAAATCTTGGTTACGTGGTACATTCTTGAACAATGTACGTATATTCATGGAAGCAGAGAATCTTTATACATTTACTGCAAGCAACTATATCGGATTCGATCCGGCCGGCATCGATGCAAGTGGTTCTCAATGGTGGAACTATCCGCAAGCACGTAGCTTCCTGTTTGGTGTCACAGTAGGAATTTAATATTAAGGAGGAAAATTACATGAAAATAAAAAAATATTTGATATTAGGCTTGGCATTCACATTAACTTTGGGAAGCTGTAGCCTTGATTCTGAAATCTATGATCAGAAAGAGGGAGATGGAGCCTATACTACGCTGAAAGATATTGAAAACAGCTTGAATGGTATTTATTATCGAGTAGGAAGTTATCCCTTTTTGGGAAATTATGCAACCACTGTCGGTGATTTCTGTAGCGGTATGAGTACAGGAAGTGCTTCATCTGGGCATATGTACAATTATAGTGCTTTTACTTTTACAAGTACAGAACAAGAGCTGGAAGATATGTGGAATGTGGGCTACAAAATTCTTGCAGGCGCAACAGAAGGCATAAATGCAGCAAACAAACTGTTGACTGATGGTACCATCCTGGAAAGTGAACAGGCAACGACTTATAATTATATTGCTCAGTTCTATGCGTTAAAGGCTTTAGCTGGTTATTATTTGGTAAATCTGTATGCTCTTCCTTATTCAGAGGCTAACAAATCACAGCTGGGTATTATCATTATTGATAAAGAAGTTCCCGAAGCTTTCGCAAATGTAAGCCGTGGTACGATTGAGGAAACTTATGCACAGATTACAAAAGATATTCAGTCTGCTGAAGATGCTTTTGGTCAAGCAGGTGAAGAAGCTACTACAAGTACTTATAATTCTGCTTATTATATGAGCATGATGGGACTTCAGGCTTTGAAAGCTCGTGTATATATGTCTTTGGGCGATTATGGCATTGCTGAAACTGCCGCTAAAGAAGCCATTGCGTTGAAAGGTAATGGAGATGGAACAGGTGCTGACAATGTTCCCTCGAATGATATCTACGTATCTATGTGGGGAGATGTGGTTATGACGGACGAGGATCTTTTCACCATCAAGAAATCTGAAGATGATAACCTTTCTGCCAATTCTATTAATACATTGTACGGAAGTTATTATGCCACTGTACAGAATAGTGTAATCAATAAGTTCGGTGCCAATGACATCCGTAAGCAGCTATTAATTGATGGGGATGGTGGTGGAACGACTACTGCCAAATTCGTAGGTAAAACTTCTACAGCAGTTTGTAACATCCCTATTTTCCGTAAGTCAGAAATGTCACTTATCATTGCGGAATGTGAAGCACGTAATGGAAATATCGGAGAGGCACAGAAATATCTGATGTTTACGGCAAAGCGTAACAAGGATATCACATCAACAACTGACCTGCCATCAACTTCTGCTGCGCTGTTGTCTTTCATTTCTGAAGAAAGAATTCGTGAATTTGTGGCTGAAGGACATCGTTTCTACGATGCACGCCGTATGGGAGATTTAGTATCAGGAGATAACTTCCAGAATTGGGATATCAAGAATTTCGTGTTCCCTATACCTGAGGCTGAAATTAATACAGGAACTGGCTGTCAGCAAAATGACAACTGGAGCGATAATTTACCACTCTAAGCTGTCAAAATCAATTGTTGATAAATAAAACTAGTTAAGGAGTAGATTATAACTTACTTCTACAGTTAAAAACTTACCCAAGTTTACGTTAGCGTATTCTTGGGTAAGTTATTTTATATAGTTGTCATTCGACAGACTAAACCCCATACAATATTTTCATTACATTACTTTTAAAAGAAGAAATGCAGCGTTTTCAGTAGAGTTACGGTAGAAAATTTATATATAAAAAAGGAAATAGACGATTATACATGATAAGTGAAATTATTTTTGAAAAAAACATAACATACTAATAATCAAACAATTATGTACAGTTTTAGTTCCGCGGGAACTTTGGTCATTTCCTTCATCGGAATGCAGCCACAAGAGGTGAAGGTACAACCGATGGTTAAAGTAGTTTTGAAATCTGACGCTGAACAGCTTGATGAAGTAGTTGTAACTGCAATGGGTATCAAACGTGATCGTAAAGCGCTGGGGTATGCAGCACAGGATTTAAAATCTGATGAATTAAGTAAAAGTGGTACAACTTCATTGGCCAATGCCATACAAGGAAAATTGACTGGAGTCGAAGTCCGCCAGTCTTCTGGTGCACCGGGAGCTTCTTCACAAATTATTATCCGTGGTGCCCGTTCATTCGATGGAAACAACCAACCCTTGTATGTGATTGATGGTATGCCAATTAATACTTCTGCCGACTTCGATACCGGAAGTTCTGTAACAGGTGCGAACTATGCTGATCGTAGTATTGATATCAATCCTGAAGATATTGAAACAATTAACGTACTTAAAGGACAGGCTGCTTCTGCCTTGTACGGTATCCGTGCTTCCAACGGTGTGATTGTAATTACAACCAAACGTGGAGCAAAAAACAACCTGAACAAACCGGCTGTCACTATCTCTACAAACTTGAGTGCTCAACGGGTGTCAAGAAAATTTGAACGTCAGACAGTGTATGCACAGGGAGATAACATCAGTGCATATAATCCTTCTTCTTCCAGCACATGGGGACCTAAAATCAGTGATTTGCCTAACGATCCTGTTTATGGAGGTAATACAAACAATAATTACACTGCGGAATATGGCATGCACGAGGGCCAATATTATAACACCCAACGTGCTAAAGCAGGACTAGACGGTTGGACTACTCCTCAAATTTATGACAATGTCGGTGATTTCTTGGGTACAGGCTTCACTGAAAACACTAACGTGAACATATCTCAGAGCCTTAATGGAGTGAACTATTCATTCGGCTTGAACAATTCTTACCAAAATGGTATTATTCCGTCTACAGGAATGAACCGTTGGGGCGCAAGAGGATTGGTTGACTGGAAAATCAATGAGGAATGGAATACGGGTTTTTCTGCAAACTATTCTTCTACAAAGATTACTTCTGCACCAGGTGCCAACGACGGTATCATGAACGTAGTTTATTCAGCTCCGGCAGAATATAACTTGAAAGGTATTCCGACCCATGTTCCGGGAGATGTTACTAATCAGGTATTGTTCCGTTCTACTTCTTTCGTGAACCCTTACTGGTGGGCAGACAACAACGAATACTTGCAGCATACGAACCGTGTGTTTGGAAATGCTTATCTTGAATACCAGCCTAAATTGAACTGGGGAGATGGATTTACATTGAAGTTCCGTGAACAGGCCGGTTTGGACATCTGGACATCCAACTATTCGGATGTACGAGAAATGGGCTCAACCAGTGCTTTGACCGGAGGTGATATTGAAAATTATGGTTCTCAGCACAACGTATTCAATAACTTGTTTACCATCAATTTTGACGGACGGTTCGGAAATGAAGACGAATGGGGGTTGAATATCATCTTAGGTAATGAATTCAATGATGAGAATATCCGTACATGGGACTATTATGCAAGTAATTTCAATTTCCCTGGGTTTACCACTATCGGGAATGCTACCAACCTTGCTTCTGCCAGTGAATATACCAGACGGGAACGTACGGTCGGTTTCTTTGGAAGTGCATCTGTATCATGGAAAGACCAGCTGTATCTGACCGTTACCGGACGTAATGACTATGTATCCACAATGCCTAGAGGTAGCCGTAGCTTCTTCTATCCTTCTGTATCTTTGGGATGGGAATTCACCAAACTGCCTTTCCTTGAAGGTAACAGCGTAATCAACTATGGTAAATTAAGAGGTTCATTTGCACAAGTTGGTCAGGCCGGAAATTATTACAATAATTTCTATTATACCCCATCTTATGGTGGAGGTTTCTTAGCCTATACTCCGGTGTCTTATCCTCTTCCAAGCGGTGTTTCATCATACGTTCCCTACTATGTGGTCTATGATGAAAACCTCAAGCCACAGAATACGGTCAACTATGAAGCCGGTATTGACTTACATCTGTTCAACAGTAGAATCAAAATGGAATATACATATAGTTTGCAGAATGTAAAAGACCAGATATTCTCTGTACCGACAGATGGTACTATAGGTTATCAGTATATGATGACTAATGCAGGAAAAATGCGTACACATGCACATGAATTCTCAATCAATGCAGCCATCCTGCAGAGTAAAGATTATGATTTAAACTTAGGTATCAACTTCACTCGGATTGTTAATAAAGTGATAGAACTGGCTCCGGGTGTGGAATCAATCATGTTGGGTGGTTTTGTAGAACCACAGATCAGAGCTCAGGCAGGATGTACATATCCTAATATCTATGGCGCAGCATTCAAACGCGACAGCGAAGGAAACCTTCTTTTGCTAAACGGTCTGCCACAGGCTACAGGAGACAGCCAGAACTTGGGCAACTGTTCACCTGACTTCACCACAGGTATCACTTTCGGCGGACGCTACAAACGTCTTTCTTTGGAGACCACATGGAGCTGGCAGCAAGGTGGTAAGATGTATCATGGCACGAACATGACACTGAACTATTTCGGTGCTACCAAGGAATCTCTTGACTATCATGAAGGAACGATGGTAGCAGAAGGAGTTGATGAAGCTACGGGAGAAAAGAATACGGTTGAAGTCAGCAAACAGGCCTACTATCAGGCGTACTATAATATCTCAGAATCAGGTATATATGATACTAGCTTCGTGAAATTACGCGATGTTACATTAACATATCAATTGCCTAAAATGGGAATATTCGATATCTCAGTGTATGGATTTGCCCGTAACATTCTGGTCTGGGCTAAGTTACCAAACTTCGACCCAGAATCATCACAGGGTAATAATAACATGAGTGGATATTTTGAACGTTTCTCTGTGCCTAATACTTCAAGCTTTGGCGGTGGACTTACTATTAAATTTTAATATAAAAACGATTCGAACATGAAGAAATATATATTATCCGTTTTGTCTGTTGCATTTCTCGGACTGACATCTTGTACCGAGGATATAATGGACGATATCAACAAAGATAATCAGCATCCTGCTCCTGAAAACGTGTCGGCCGCACTTCAGCTGACAGATGCAATCATGGCCACAGGTTTCAGCACTGTTTCTGGAGATTATGCTTTTTATCTCTCTTCTCTCAATGAGCAAGAAATTGGAATTGGAAACAATCAGTTGATGAGAGCTGAACTACGTAACTCCTCTGAATGGGCAGCGTCTACAACCTTTAACAATGTCTGGAATGCTACCTACGGGAACCTGATGAACATCCGTCAGATGATTGATAAAATCAACACCGGAACCCAAGGTAATGCCGGCAAATATGACTTGCTAGGTATGGCACAAGTTCTGGAAGCCTTGAATTTTGGAGTATTGACAGATATGCATGGAGATATTCCTTATAGCGAGGCTTTGCTGGGACAAAATAATCTCCAGCCTAAACTGGATGCACAAAAGGATGTGTATGCCGGCATATTAAAGACCCTGGAAGATGCTATCAGCAATCTTGAAAAAGGAAAAGATTTAAAGTCTGCCCAAAATCAAGACATCGCATTTAAAAACGATAATGAACAGTGGATGGCCACAGCATACGCTTTAAAAGCTCGCTATCTGATTCATCAACTGGCTGTAACCGAAGATAGAAACGCGCTATTGACAGAGGTGAAGGCTGCGGCTGGAAAAGCGGTCGAACTAGGTTTCAAAGGATTCATGATTAAAGAATTCAACGGGGTTACCTGTGATAATCCTTGGAGTGCTTATTTGTGGAGCAGATATTACATTGCTTCTTCAAAAACCGTTACGGATTTAATGGGTAGTGACGATCCTCGTTTTACTCATTACACTTATGAAACAGGAGAATCATATACTCCTGGAGATGAAACTGCCGCACAAGTTGCCGACGGTAGCTTAGCTTTTCCGGAATGGTATGATTTAGGCACTCAACCTCTTCATCTGTTCAGTGTGTCTGAATTATATTTCATCTTGGCTGAAGCCAAATTACGCCTGAATGAAGATGCTACCAGTGAATTCCAAAAGGCTGTAACCGCTTCTATCAGTGAAATATTAGGATGGTGTGGGGATGATACCGATGCCAGTGCTTACGTAAATTCATTGGGAACGCCGACGCTCAAGACGCTTTTTGAACAGAAGTACATTGCTCAATGTGCAGACGAGCAAGTGGAAACTTACAATGATTTACGCCGTCTGAAAGCAATGGGAGAAAGTTATGTAATCCTGACCAATCCTTACAATACACAAGGAGGTGTAAATCGTTATCCGGAACGCTTGCCATACGGTAACAGTAGTGTATTGAGCAATCCGAATGTAAGCAGTGCATACGGAGACGGATATTATATCTACACTGAAAAGACATGGATAAACGGTGGCAAATAAAAAATAAGATTTAATCCACCATAAATATCCCAGAGGCTGTTTCAATTTTCCTTGAAACAGCCTCTGTCTTTTAAGAAATTTATCAGGGTCTCACCCACAGCCAATTCTATTTTCTAAATAAAAAAGCCGGGGCCACAGTTTTCTGCAATCCCGGCTTCCAGTTTATATTGTTATTCGATTGTTATCAGAACAATTTAGAAGGATATTCACCTGCATCCACCAAAGCCTGAATCTTGTCTACTACGCTCTGACGGTCGGCAGCGTAAGTCACGCCAAACCATTTAGAAGTAGTATCCAACACCTTTACAGTAGCAGTACCTTCATTGATCAGCTTGTTAACCATCAACGGAATGAAATATTCGCATTTCAGGTTTTCAATGTTAGCTTTCAGGAATTCTACGAAATAGTCTTCAGAATATTTGAAATAATCCGGAGTGAATCCCCACATGTTCATTGAAACCGGAGTATTGTCTTCGATGCCTACCCATTCGCCTTTTTCGTCCTTATAAGAAACGACACCGTTTACACGCATAATTTCAGTACGTTCTACTACAGTCGTCAAATGAGCATTTTCATCGGTAGAGCAGATACCGCGAGCTACAGAGCCACTGTCAGACAATGTATTTCCTACACGGAAACCAACCATACAGTAATCGTTCTTCGCTCCTTCAGGAAGCTCTGACAAATATTTGCCAATTACAGCAAAACTGTCACGACCATAGAAGTCATCTGCATTGATTACGGCAAACGGTTCTTTAATTACATCCTTACCCATCAATACAGCATGGTTTGTACCCCAAGGTTTTACACGTCCTTCCGGACAAGTAAAGCCAGCAGGCAGGTTTGTCAAATCCTGGAACACAACTTCTACAGGAATATGATTTTCATATTTGCTTACAATCTTTTCACGGAAATCTTTTTCAAAATCACGACGGATTACGAAAACCAATTTCCCGAAACCACCACGGATAGCATCAAAAATTGAATAATCCATGATTGTTTCACCGTTAGGACCCAGTCCATCAAGTTGTTTTAAGCCACCGTAACGACTCCCCATACCGGCAGCCAATACAAATAAAGTTGGTTTCATAGAATTGTATTAAAATTAGTAACTACGCAAAGGTAAACAAATAATGTGATTTCAACTCATTGTCATAAACAAAATGTATCACCTTTTGGTTCTTTTTTATATATTCGCATAACTAATGATTAAACTGTATATGAAAAAATATATAAAATGGGGAGGAATTGTATTAGCAAGTCCATTTATCCTTTTTATAGTCTTGTGTATATTAATCTATATACCTGCTATCCAGAATTTTATTGTGGATAAGGCGACATCATACGCTTCACAAGCTACGGGGATGAACATTCATATACAACGAATTTCGCTTTCTTTTCCGCTAAATTTAGTAGTCCATGAAACCACGGTTACCAACCCTCAGGATACGCTCCTGAATGTGGAAAAACTAACCGTAAAAATTCAATTACTCCCTCTGGTAAAGAAGCAGATAGAGATTGATGGAGTGGAACTGAAAAACGCTTCAGTCAATACGGTCGACCTGATTGAAGGAATGTCCTTGCAGGGAAACCTGGGAGAACTTTTCTTGAAATCGCATGGAGTAGCCTTGACGCCGGAAACAGCTGTGCTCAACGAGCTCACACTAAAAGATGCCAATCTGAAACTATGCCTGGCAGATACAACCGCACAAGATACCACCCAAAGTGCACCTACATTCTGGAAGTTTAAATTAGAAAAGATTGATTTGGCAAATGTGGACTTTCAGATGGATATGCCACTTGACTCCATGAACTTAGGGCTTAAAGTCGGGAATGCTTCTTTAAGAGACGGACTGGTTGACTTGCATAAAGCGGCTTATTCCGCTAAAGAATTTAAGCTTTTACAGAGTGGATTATACTATAACTCAGGGAATACACCTCCTATAGAGAAGGGATTGGATCCGTCACATATTGCAGTGACCGACATCAATTTACAGATGGATTCTTTATATTATCAGGGGAATAACATCCGGGCATTACTGCATCAGTTCGAGCTGAAAGAGCGTTCGGGACTGGAAATCAAATCGACTGAGGGGCAATTACAGGCAGATGAGAAAGCCATACGTGTACCTTCTTTACAAATCAAAACTGCAAATTCTTTTCTGGCTCTCAAGGCTACGATAGACTGGTCGGTCACCGAACAGAATCAGGACGGCGTATTGAACGGTCAGTTCATGGCTGAAATCGGTAAAGCTGATTTGTTCAAACTGATTCCAGACATGCCACAAGAATTTATTCAATTCTTCCCTGCAGCTCCATTACAAGTTCGTATCGGGGTAGATGGAAGTCTGAGTGACCTGAAACTGACTACTTGCCAGGTTAAAATTCCCGATTGTTTCCGTATGGAAATGGACGGAACGGTAAAAAATGTGCTCGACAGTCTTTCCAGAGAGGGAGTGATCAACCTGAACTCGGATTTCTATAAAATGGATTTTCTGAGTAGCCTGACCGACGGAGTAGTTATTCCGTCAGGAATGAATATTCATGGAAAGGCCGGTATGAAAGGTAACGATTTGTTTACCGAAACTACCTTAAGCCAGAATGAAGGAAAAGTACAGCTAAATGCGGAATACAACCTCCTTAAAGAAGCTTATAAGGCAGATATGCAAATCAGTGAGCTAAACCTGCATGATTTCCTGCCAGCTGATTCGTTGTTTTATCTCTCTGCTGGTATGCAACTTGAAGGAGCAGGAACAGATATTTTTTCCAAACGAACTACATTAACAGCCAATGCCGCACTCAACCACCTTCAATGGGGAACCCGTGTCTTCTCTGGCGTACAGCTTAATGCAGCCCTGAAAGAATCAAAAGCGAACCTCAACTTGGATGTGAATGACAACCTGATGAATATCTCATCGCAGTTAGATGCATCCCTACACCCTTCTGCAATTGCTGCGGATATGTTGGTTCAAGTGAAGAATCTTGATTTATACGGAATGGGATTGCTCAGTTCTCCGTTAAGGACTACCGAAAATATCGACATTCACATGAGAACGGACATGAAAAAAAGTCACGGTATCCGTTTATCTGTAAAAGACATAAATTTAATCACTGAAAAAAAGACATTTAAGACGAAAGATATACATTTCGGCTTCAGCACTGCACGCGATTCTATCAGGAGCTACGCAAATGCGGGTGACCTGACGTTTCTATTCAGAAGCCGAGGAGGTATTGATGAGTTAGGTAATCAGATAACCAAACTGACGAATGCACTGAGCGCACAATGGAAGCAGAAATCAATTGATCAGGTTGCCCTTCGTGAGCTGTGGCCAGAAACCCAGTTCAGAATCTTTGCAGGGAAGGACAACCCCATTTCCAATACACTGGCCATCAAAAAGATAAATTTCGACCGCATGAATGTGAATATACGCACCTCCCCTGCAGAAGGATTGAATGCATCTATGAATCTTTATGGATTAAGGACTGATAGTCTGGCTTTTGATACAATTTATTTTAATGCAACTCAGCAGCCGGAGAAGATTTTATTCAGTAGCGGAGTGATTGCCAATGACAAGCCGTTTCAAGAGGCATTCGATATTATGCTGAATGGAGATATTGGAGCTGACAAAGCAAATGCAACCATTGAATACCTGAACGGTAAAAAGGAATGTGGTGTAAATATAGGTATGGTGGCTGGTCTGCAAAAAGGTGGAATCAGTCTCCACATTACCCCATTTGATCCGATTCTGGTTTACCGCAAATTTACGGTTAATCCAGATAATTACATCTACCTGAGAGATGACGGCCGTATTATGGCTAATTTATCCATCTATGATGAATTGCGGACAGGACTCAGCTTTTATTCTACCCCTGACTCTACGGCACGACAAGATCTGACTTTGTCTCTAAACCAAATAAATATTGGAGAATTCAAACGAGTCATTCCATATATGCCTGATATAGAAGGCATCATCAACTCTGAAGCACATTATGTGCAGACAGAAGACGGCATGGATCAGATTTCTCTTGAGAACAACATCAACCAGCTCAGATATAACGGGATAGCTTTGGGCGACTGGGCTTTGAGTGCGGTCTACCTTCCCAAACAAACCGGTGAACAGCATATCAACGGCCTCATCATGCAGAATGACAAGGAAGTAATCAGTATAGAAGGCTCATACTTCCCGGCTGAAGAGAAAGAACAAAAAGAGGATCGGATAGATGCACGTATGGCATTGCATCACTTCCCGCTGGAAATAGCAAACTCTTTTATTCCGGGTAAGATGGCTATGCTGAGTGGAGATATTGACGGTACCATGCAAATGTCCGGCAATGCTTCCCAACCGCTCATGAACGGAAAAATTAACCTGGATAGCGTAAATGTATACGTACCGCAAGCATCTCTGAACCTCCGATTTGATAATAAACCGGTGGAAATCAAGGACAGCAAGCTTACATTCAACCGTTTCAAGATCTTCACCAAAGGGAAAACTCCGTTCACCATTGACGGGGATGTGGACATGGCAGATTTCAGTCAGATGAAAATGAACCTGAAGATGGATGCCAACAATTTTGAATTGCTGAATGCCAAGCAGACCAAACAGTCGCTCGTATATGGGAAGTTGTACGTGGATTTCCACTCTACTCTTAAAGGTACACCCGATAACATGAATATACGCGGTAACATGAATATTTTGGGTAACAGTAACTTTACCTCTATCCTACAGGATTCTCCGCTGACCGTAGAAGACCGTCTGGAAGAAACAGTAACCTTCACCAACTTCAGCGATACGACTTCTGCACAAAGAAGGGCTCTTCCAGCCCTCTCACTAGGAGGTATCGACATGCTGATGACCTTACACATAGACGAGGGGGTACAGTGCCGTGTCAATATGGATGAAAAGGGAAGCAACTACATGTACTTTGAAGGAGGTGGTGACTTGTCTTTCCAATATACACCGGAAGGAAACATCATTCTGAATGGAAGGTATTCTCTTCTAAGCGGTGAAATGAAATACCAGCTCCCGATTATCCAGTTAAAGACCTTCCATATTCAAAGCGGAAGTTACATACAATGGAATGGAAATGCAATGAATCCTCTCATGAGTATAAAAGCGACGGAAAGAATACGTTCTTCAGTAGCACAAGAAGGGCAGGCATCGCGCATGGTCAACTTCGATGTGGGTGTCAATATCACCA
>ENA-OPTA01001238-OPTA01001238.1-human-gut-metagenome-genome-assembly--contig:-NODE-1238-length-15798-cov-6.402719_pt1 | contig 15798 bp, 17 predicted proteins | sample MGYA00241813_ERZ501917 | MGnify/ENA primary metagenome ERZ501917 (study PRJEB25962, sample SAMEA2042408) | human gut metagenome | biome: human gut; feature: human-associated habitat; material: faeces...
AATCCGTCAGGTCGCGCTGCAAACGTGACACCGGCAACTTCACAGCCAGATGTTCAAGGATAGCGTTTGCTATGCCCAGATTACCTTCGGCATTTTCAAAATCAATCGGATTATTTGGTGACCGCGGTTGCGCGCCGCGACGGCCAGCCAGGGGCGCAGCGGTGTGCGAGCGGCCTCCAATTTTGCGGCGCTGCGCCAGAGTGCGACGAACACGTCGGCCATGCACTCCTCCCGGTCACAGGGGTTCTGCGGCAGGATACGGCAGAGAATGCCCTTGACGAGCGGCGCATATTCAAGCATCGCCGCCTCCAGGCCCTCCTCCGGGTGTGCCTGCAGCAGGCGGGTCAATTCCCGGTCCTTCATGGGTGGTTCCTCCTTTTTTGTCGTTCCAACTATATAGACCGGGACGGGACGGGAAATCTTACAGGTTCGAGGAAAAATGTAGGGGCCGGGCATGCCCGGCCCGCGGCTTTCCCGCAAACGCCTGTCTGCCGTACAGTGGCGGGCCGCACATGTGCGGCCCCTACAGGGCGGCGCAAGGCTCATACAGGCGTTGTAGGGGGCGGCGTCCCCGACGCCCCGCGGGCGGATGCAGGCATCCGCCCCTACAAGGCGCACAAAAAAACAGACGCCGCTTTTGTGCAGCGCCTGTTATGCGGTTGCTTATTGCCCTGCCGGCAGCGTAAACACGAACCGGCACCAGTTGCCTTCCTCGCTCTCGGCGTGGATCTGGCCGCCGGAAAGGTTGACCAAAATCTTGCAGATATGCAGCCCCAGTCCGCTGCCGCGGGTGTTCATGCCGCGGGAGCGGTCCTCCTTGTAGAACCTCTCAAACACAAAGGGCAGAGCCTCGGGGGCAATGCCTGCGCCCGTGTTCTCGATGCGCACCTCCACCATATTGCCGCGGCGCTCGGCGGCAAAGCTGATCGTACCGCCCGCCGGGGTGAACTTGATGGCATTATCCACAATATTATACACGACCTGATGCACAAAATCCGGGTCCGCGTAAATCAGCAGCGGATCGCCGCCCAGACCCTGGATATCGATCTTGCCGTCCTCGATGCGCTGCTCGTCGGAGAGCACAACGTCGGTGACGGTTCTCCACAGATCGTAGGTCTGCGCGTGGATGGGCACCTCGCCCGCCTCGAGCTTGGTAATATCCAGCATGTTCTGCACCAGCCGCGCCAGGCGGCCCGTCTCCTGCGAGACGATGCCCAGATAATGCTTCGTTTCCTCGGGCGGGATCGTGCCGTCCAGCATGCCGTCGATGAAGCCCTTGATGGTCGTCATGGGCGTGCGCAACTCGTGGGCGATGTTGCCCATGAACTGCCCGCGGGAATTGTCAATGGTTTGCAGCCGCGCAGCCATGTTATTGAAGGTGGTCGCAAAGTCAGCCAGCTCCACGCAGCCGTCCACCGGCGCACGGGCCGTAAAGTCCCCGCTGCCCAGGCGGCGCGCGGCCTCACTGATGTCCTCGATAGGGCCGGTGATACGCTTGGCCAGCACCCAGCACAGGATGCTGCACAAAATCAGGATGACCGCCGCCGAGATACCGAACATCGTCAGCATATCGGTCATGTAGCTGCCCAGCGCAGCCATCGGGCTGGCGGCAAACAGGTAGCCGTCCTGCCCGCCCACCGTGATGCGGCGGCCCGCCGTGTAATACTTGGCGCAGTAGACACCGTCCAGCGTGCCGGTCTCAAAAATATCGTGTCCCTCGTTCAGCTCGTCAATGTAGGACGCGGGCACGCCTGCACCTGTAAAGGCGTCGTCCCCCGTATGCAGCAGGATCTGGCCGTTCTCGTCGGCGATGAACACCAGCGCGCCGGACGCCGTGTTGAACAGCTCAAACCCGCTGTGGGCGCGTTCCAGCACATCCTCCCCCTGCAGGGGCTTTGTGACGATGGAGCCCTCATCGGCGAATCGCTCACTCAGCGCTGTCGCGCCGTTGAGCACATCGGTCAGTGAGCTTTTGCGCTCCCCGATGAAGTACGCCGCCGACAGTGCCGCCTGGATCGCGCACATAACGCTGAGTCCCAGCACGAGCACGGCGGCGATGGTCGCGAAAAATTCGCGGCTGATCGTGTTGCGGCGGCTCATTCCCTGACCTCGAACTTATAGCCGACGCCCCAGACGGTTTTCAGGCTCCACTGCTCGGACGCACCCTCCAGCTTTTCACGCAGGCGCTTGACGTGGACGTCGATCGTGCGGGAGTCGCCGTAATACTCAAAGCCCCAGACCTCGTCCAGCAGCTGGTCGCGGGTGTAGACGCGGTTCGGGTGACCGGCCAGGCAGGCCAGCAGCTCCAGCTCCTTCGGCGGGGCCTCAACGACCTTGCCCTTGACCTTCAATTCATAGCGGTTCATGTCAAGGTGCAGATTGTCAAAGTCGTAAACGCCCTTGTTTTCCTCCTCCTTGGCGGAGGAGCGGCGCAGCACGGCCTTGATGCGGGCCGTGACCTCCTTGGCGTCAAACGGCTTGACGATGTAGTCATCCGCGCCCAGCTCCAGGCCCAGCACCTTGTCGTAGGTCTCGCCCTTAGCGGTCAGCATGATGATGGGGGTGTTGTCCTTGGCGCGGAGCTTGCGGCAGACCTCCCAGCCGTCCATGACCGGCATCATAACGTCCAGCAGCACAAGATCCGGGTGCAGCTTGTCGAACTCTGCCAGCGCTGCGCCGCCGTCGTGGACCATCGTCACGTTGTAGCCCTCCTTGACCAGATACAGTCGAAGCAGCTCGCAGATATTTTTATCGTCATCAACGACCAGAATTTTCTCATTTGCCATCTTAGTTTCCTCCTTGCCCGCCTGCGGCGGTATCGATACAAGAGTATTATACCGCATAATTGTGGACAAAAAAAGAACAGATCGTCGGGTTCCCGGGAATTTTTTGCGGTTTTTCTGCGCAGGCGGCGCACCCCGGGGAAGATTATTTCAAAAACGGCTTGAGAGAAAAGAACGCATCTGCTATAATACATCTATATATGCAAATCGGCCTGTGCGCCGATCCTGCATGGCAAAAATTCAGCAAAAATTCAAAGGAGAATTTTGAAATATGAAATTAGGTATTGTGGGTCTGCCCAACGTGGGCAAGTCTACCCTGTTCAATGCGCTGACCAGCACCCAGAACGCGCAGGCGGCCAACTACCCCTTCTGCACGATTGAGCCGAACTCCGGCATCGTGCCCGTGCCCGACCCGCGGCTGGACAAGCTGGCCGAGATCTGGCAGACCGACAAGAAAACGCCTGCCTTCGTTGAGTTTGTTGACATTGCAGGTCTGGTCAAGGGTGCCAGCCAGGGCGCGGGTCTCGGCAACAAGTTTCTGGGCCACATCCGCGAGTGCGACGCCATCGTCCATGTTGTGCGCTGCTTCGACGATGACAACATCATCCATGTGGTCGAGGACGTCAACAAGCCCGAGAGCGTTGACCCCATCCGCGACATTGATGCCATCGACTTGGAGCTGATCCTGGCCGACCTCGAGGTCGTCAGCAACCGCCTGGGCCGCCAGCAGAAGGCTGCCAAAACCGGCAACAAGGCCGCTGCCGCCGAGGCTGCCTGGCTGGCCGACCTTGCCGCCTGGCTTGAGGGCGGCAAGCCCGCGCGCAGCTTTGACTTTGACGAGAGCGACGACGCCGTGAAGGCCGCCCGCAAGGAGCTGGGCCTGCTGTCCGCCAAGCCCGTCATCTACGCCTGCAACGTCGGTGAGGACGACCTGCTGGGCGGGCTGGACGAGAACCCGTACTTCCCGCTCGTCGCCGCCCGCGCCAAGGAGGAAAACGCCCAGGCCATCCCCATCTGCGCCAAGACCGAGGAGGACATTGCCGGTTCCACGCAGGAGGAAAAAATTGCGTTCCTGCAGGAAATGGGCATCGAGTCCACCGGTCTGGACAAGCTCATCAAGGCCAGCTACGAGCTGCTGGGCCTCATCAGCTTCCTGACCGACGGCAAGAAGGAATGCCGCGCCTGGACCATCAGGAAGGGCACCAAGGCCCCGCAGGCTGCCGGCAAGATCCACAGCGACTTTGAGCGCGGCTTCATCCGTGCGCAGGTCATCGCGTACAAAGACCTGGAGGACGCCGACTTCAACTATGCCGCCGTCAAGGCCAAGGGCCTGCAGCGCACCGAGGGCAAGGAGTACGTCGTGAACGACGGTGACGTTATCGAATTTTTGTTCAACGTTTAACGGAGGTTTGACCGTGATTATTGGCATTATGGGCGCTATGCCCGACGAAGTCGACCAGCTGTGCGCACGGCTGGAGAACGTGACCAAAGAGAACTACGCCGGGGTCGAGTACCACTGCGGCACGCTGCAGGGCAAGCAGGTCGTCGTCTGCTGCGCGGGCATGGGCAAGGCAAACGCCGCGTCCACCGTGCAGGTGCTGTGCACAAAATACGGCATTGATAAGCTGATTTTCAGCGGCATTGCGGGCAATATGACCAGCAAGATCGGCATCGGCGACGTCTGCGTCGGTGAGACCGTCGTCTACCACGACGCCGAGCTGAGCATGATCGCCCAGAGCGCACCGTTCCAGACCGAGTACCACGGCGATCCCGCGCTGGTGCAGGCCGCGCTGGACGCCTGCACTGCCTGCGGCGTGAAGGCCATCGCGGGCAAGATCGCCACGGGCGACACCTTCGTCGGTGACGCCGAGACGAAAAAGGCGATTGAGGAAAAGTGCCACCCCGACTGCGTCGAAATGGAGGGCGCGGCGGTCAGCCAGATCGCGGGCCGCAACGGCGTGCCCTGCGTCATCCTGCGCGCCATGAGCGACAACGCCGACGAGAGCGGCTATGAGGTGCTCGTTGTCAAGCAGTTCAGCATCACCGAGTACGTTAAGACCGCGACGGAGATCGTGGCAAATATGATCGAAAGCCTGTAACAGGCAAAATAAAAGCGGCCATCTGAGAAACAGGTGGTCGCTTTTTGTTTTGCACAAATCTACTGCCTTAAAAATATGCCTTGATCTGGAACTTATCTGCCGGGGCGGTGTCCTCGATTTTCAGATGCTCATGGTTAAAGTCAAATTTTACGCTCTTGCAGTCGTCGGTGTTGCGGGTCAGGCGCAGCAGCTGGTCCACGCGCTTTTGCTCCTCCTTTGTGTAGAACAGGTAGCTCGCGCCCTGCTTGCGGGCGCGGCCCGTGCGGCCAATGCGGTGGGTGTAGTGCTCGTTTTCCTCGGGCACGTCGTAGTTGATGACAGCATCCACATCGGAAACGTCAATGCCGCGCGCTGCCACATCGGTGGCGACCAGCACATCGATCTCCCCGGCCTTGAACCGCGTCATGATGCGGTTGCGCTCAGCCTGGGACAGGTCGCCGTGCAGGCAGTCCACGTTGAAGTTCAGCCGGGCAAGCTGGTTGGCCAGCATCCCCGTGTTGTACTTGGTGTTGCAGAAGATCATGACCCGCTTGTAGCCCTCGTCAATGATGATCTGGGCGGCGTCGGCCAGCTTGTCACGGCCCGTGGTCAGCAGCTTGTACTGGGCAATTTTCGGGCTGGAATCCTCGACGGGCTGGACGCTGACCTCGGCGGCGTTGTGCTGGTAGAGCCAGCCGATGTCCAGCACCTCGCGGCTGATGGTCGCCGAGAACATCGACAGGCTCTCGCGGTGCTTCATCAGGTCGATGATGTACTTGACGTCCTTGTAAAAGCCCATGTTCAGCATCTCGTCGGCCTCGTCCAGCACGACGGTTTTGACGTCGGAGACATCAATGGCGTGGTGGCGGTAGTGGTCCATCAGGCGGCCCGGCGTGGCAACGACGATCTGGCAGCCGGCTTTGAGCTGGCGCTGCTGCTTGTCCATGCCCGCGCCGCCATAGACGCAGACGATTTTGATGTCCGGCAGAAACCGCGCCAGATTTTGCAGGTCCTGGGCGATCTGCTGGGCCAGCTCCCGCGTGGGGCTTAAAATGACGGCCTGCGGCTTCAGGCTGGCAGGATCGACCTTGGACAGAATGGGAATGCCGAACGCCACGGTTTTGCCGGTGCCCGTGGGGGCTTTGGCGATCATATCATGCCCGGCCAGCATCAGCGGGATGGCCTTTTCCTGGATTTCGGTCATATCGGTAAAGCCCATCGCCTGTGTAGCGCGGATGATTTCGGGTGAAACGTTCGTAAGTTCGGTAAACTGCATGGTCGTACTGCCTTTCGGTTTTTGTATTTGCTTTATTATAGCAACATTTTTCGCTTCCCGCAACAGAAAAAAAGCTTCCCCCGTGGGGGAAGGCTTTTCAATCATTTATTCTTGCTGCTGCGCCTTGCGGCCTTGCCGGAGTTTTTCTTCTCGGTCTGGGTGCGGGTGGTTTTGGCGGGCTTCTTGGCGGCGGACGTCGGGGCAGGGGTCTCCTTGTTCAGCAGGCGCTCGGGCACAGGGTCGAGCTTCCAGAGCTGGTTCTCGCCAAAGACATCCTGCCAGATCTGGGCCTGGGTGCCGTTCTCCACGCGCATTCCCACCAGGTCAATGACCTTATCGGCCAGGACGTTGCGCAGCTTGACCTTGCCGCCGCCTGCCTCCACGATCTGCCAGCGCTGACCCGCGCCCGCGGTCTGGGTCCACTGGTGGACCCAGGTGCCGTTGCAGACGCCGGACATGGCCAAGTCCATGACCTTGCCCGTAAAGCGGTTCCTGATGCGGTACTCGCCGTCCCCCGCTTCCACAAACTGCCACTGCTGCCAGGGCTGACCCTCGTAGCTCCACAGGCGGACGGACGCGCCGTTCTCGGTGTTGAAATCGGCCACTTCCAGCACGCGGCCATTGGCGGCGGCGATGGTATAATAGGCATCCGGGCGGATGACGGTCTGGGCTGATTTCCTCATGGTGAATCCTCCTTTTAGACAGAAAGCTGTACATTGTTCTGTCCGTTTTTTTCATTATAGCACAACTGCGGCGCGCTGTTTTACCAAAATTTTGCGGTACTGTTTGGGCAATCCGCCAAGCACTTGGCCGGGCGGCGCATTTTTTGTCAGTTTTTGCGGCTGGCGCACTTGCATTTTTTGTGCATATATTATATTATAGAGTATACGCTTGTTTTACGGCCACGCGGTGGCCGCTGTAGGGGGAGAGTTCAGCCATGAGAATTGCCTTGATTGCCCACGATTCCCGCAAGGAATTGATGGCTCAGTTCTGCACTGCCTATGTGCGCATTTTGTCTGAGAATGACCTGATCGCCACGGGCGTGACCGGCAAAATCGTCCATGATGCCACCGGTCTGCCGGTGCGCACGCTGTATCCGGGAGGCCGCGGCGGTGCCGAGCAGATCGCTGCCATGATCGGCTGCGGCGAGGTGGACATGCTGCTGTTCTTCCGTGACCCCGTCGGTGCCAAGCCCGGCGAGCCGAACGACATGATGCTGCTGCGCCTGTGCGACATGCACACGATCCCTGTCGCCACAAACATCGCCACGGCGGAGGTTCTGATCCACGGTCTGGAGAGAGGCGACCTGGCCTGGATCGAGCTGCAGCGTGGTCGGAAATAACTAAAAAAGCAACGCCCTGTCTTGAAAAAGGCAGGGCGTTTTATTGTATGGCTGTAGGGGCGGGCATTTTCCGCCCGCCGGAGCTTCGCGGTGGCCGCAGGCTTCCGCGGGTCGTCGGGGACGCCGACCCCTACAGTCTCTATACATTACTGATACACGATCGCGCTCTTGACCCTGTTGGCGGCGTCGGCACCGGCCAGGATGCGGGCAAGCGCCAGCGCAAACGGGATGGCGGCACCGAGGGCCTCGCCGGTGACGATGCTGCCGTCGATGGTGAGGGGCAGTCCGGTGTAGCTGGCCCCTGCGGCGGTCAGGTCGGCGTCCATGCCGGGGTAGACCGTGGCCTTTTTGCCGTTCAGCACGCCGAACGCCGCCAGCGCGGTGGGCGCGGCGCAGATGGCGGCCACGACCTTACCCTCGGCGGCAAAGTCCCGGCAGACCCGGCGCACCGTGGCGTCGGCCTTCAGGTTGGGCACACCGGGGATGCCGCCGGGCAGGATGCAGGCGTCAAACACCGTGTAGTCCAGCTCCTCGGCCAGGGCGTCGGCCACAACGCTGATCTGGCGGGCACTCTTGACGATCTTCTCCCCGCCGACGGCGGCAATCGTGACCTCGACACCGGCGCGGCGCAGGATGTCCACGCAGAGCAGACCCTCGCACTCCTCAAGGCCGGGGGCAAAAAAGATAACAGCTTTAGACATACTAGCATCTCCTGTTCAGTTAAAAGGATGGAACGCACGGGTGATGCGCCAGATACCCGGCAGCGGGCTTTTGAGTCCGCGCAGGGTCTGCACCAGCCCGACGAGGGACAGCACATCCACCAGCAGCGTCAGGGTCAGGCCCAGCTCACTGCCGTGGGGCAGGAAGCCGACGCAGGCGCAGACCGTGGCCAGCGCCAGCACAACAAGGCCCTGATTCAGGTGGAACTTTACAAACTCATCGTGCCGCCATTTTGTGCAGGCGGGGATGAGGATGAGCACATTCAGATAGCACAGCGCCGCCATCAGCTTAGCCGTGCGGGGCGGCTGCTCCGGCGTGGGCGCGGTTTGGGCGGGCTTGGCTGCCGGGGCCTGCGGGGCGGGGCGCTTTTTCTTTTTGCTTTTGTTTTGCTTTGCCACGGCTTACCTCCATCCGAACAGAAATGTAAAGCAGCGCCCCAGCTGACGCCGCCAGTCGGCCTCGCAGTGCCTGCCGTCGAGCTGGCAGTAGGGGTAGACCGTCGCGCCCCTGGCGGTCAGCAGGTTCGTGACCTCCAGCGCCTTGCCGGTGTACTGGGCCAGCGCGTGGCGGCCATTGCCCTCGCGCTCGCCCCAGCTGATATAGACCCGCGTGCCGGGAGCCAGCTTTTCTTTTTTGATGTCGGCCTTCACCTCGGTAAAGCTGAACCGCACCGACGGCGACAGGCAGGCCGCGCGGCTGAACGTCTCGTTATGCGCCGTGACGCCGTACAGGCTCATCAGCCCGCCCATGCTCGACCCGCCGATGGCTGTGTTCTCCCGGTCCGGCAGCGTGGGATATTTTGCGTCGATGAGCGGCTTTAATTCTTGAACCATCCAGTCCAGATACGCCTTGCCGCGGCCCTTTATATCGTATTCCTGCCACACAAAGTCGTAGGGGCTGTACTCCTCAAGCCGGGCGTTGCCCTCATGGTTGCACTCCGGCGCAACGATGATGGCCTGCGGGTGGGCGTCCATGTATTCCTTCAGGCCCCAGCAGGTGCCGTAGGTCGCGGTAGAGTCAAAAAACAGGTTGTGCCCGTCAAACATGTACACAACGGGGTAGCGCCTGCCGGACGACTGCCAGTCATCGGGCAGGTAAACAAAGGTGTTGCGGTCCAGCCCAAACGGTGTGATGTGGGCGGTAAAATTTTCGACCATGGGTATCTTTCCCCTTTTTGCTGGTTTATTTATAATTGTAGCGCATTTGCATGGCTTTTTCAATCAAACGGATTGCTTTTTGCGGGGCAAAATGCTAGAATTTTTACAATTCAGAGGAAAGAGGAGAGTATACCTATGGAACAAGCAATCCAATCGGTACAATCGTTTTTCAAGCGCAAGGACGTCGTGATCTCGGCGCACCGCTACGGCATCGACGCCATGGGCGCGATGGCGCAGGGACTGTTCGCCAGCCTGCTGATCGGCACGATCATCAAGACGCTGGGCCAGCAGCTGGGGCTGGCGTTTCTGGTCACGGCGGGCGGCTATGCGGCGGCAGTCGCGGGCCCTGCCATGGCCGCGTCCATCGGCTACGCGCTGCACGCGCCGCAGCTGGTGCTGTTCAGCCTGATCGCCGTGGGCGGCGCTGCCAATGAGCTGGGCGGCGCAGGCGGACCCCTGGCCGTCTACCTGATTGCCATCATTGCCGCCGAGGTCGGCAAGCTGGTCAGCAAAGAGACGAAGATCGACATTCTCGTGACCCCTGCCGTCACAATTCTGGTGGGCGTCGGCCTGAGCGCGCTGTTTGCGCCGTCCATCGGCGCGGTGGCGTCCGCCGTGGGCAGCCTCATCATGTGGGCCACCGAGCTGCAGCCGCTTCTGATGGGCATTGTGGTTTCTGTGCTGGTCGGCATGGCGCTGACGCTTCCCATCTCCAGTGCGGCCATCTGCGCAGCGCTGGGCCTGACGGGTTTGGCCGGCGGTGCCGCCGTGGCGGGCTGCTGCGCCCAGATGGTGGGCTTTGCGGTCATGAGCTATAAGGAGAACGGCGTCGGCGGTCTCGTCAGCCAGGGTCTGGGCACCAGCATGCTGCAGATGCCCAACATCCTGCGCAACCCCCGCACCTGGATTCCCCCGACGCTGGCCGCGGCCATCACCGGCCCCATTGCCACCTGCCTGTTTCATCTGGAGATGAACGGTCCTGCCGTTTCCTCCGGCATGGGCACCTGCGGTCTGGTCGGCCAGATCGGCGTTTACACCGGCTGGATCGAGAGCGGCAAGGCCGTGACGGCCTTTGACTGGATCGGTCTGGTGCTGATCTGCTTTGTCCTGCCCGCCCTGCTGAGCACGATCTTCTGCGAGCTTCTGCGGAAGAAGGGGTGGATCAAAGAAGGGGATTTGAAGCTGTAAAATTGCAAACGGCCCGCCGGGTTATCCATCCGGCGGGCCGTTTTTGTCATATCCACGGTAGGGGCCGGGCATGCCCGGCCCTCGGCTTTCCCGCAAGCGGGTGTTTGCCATACAGCTGCGGGCCGCACATGTGCGGCCCCTACTACGCTGCCTTACACAAACCCTCTCCAGGTCTCCTCGGCATCGCTCTGGAACGCGCCCAGCTCATGGCAGAGTTTGAAGGCACCGGGGCTGGCCTCGGGGTAGTCGCGCTCGGCGCGCTTGCAGTCCAGCACGCCCTGGCCGCTGCCCTCGGCCAGCATCGTAGCCAGATTGCGGGTCGATTTGTCCATCATCGTCCGGGTGCGGATGCCCATGCTCACGCTCATGCGGGCGGCGGCGCTTTGGCCGTGGGCCTCGGCCCCGATGGCGTCCAGCGCAGTGTGCGCAGCCTGGTTGATGCGGCGGTACTCTCGCTTCTGGCGCAGCATCTCGTCCCTGAGCTTCTGGTCATGGGTCAGGCTCATCAGCTCGTCCAGCGTGTTCTTGCCCATCTCGGTGTTCTGCACGATCTCCTGCAGCATTTTTTCATTATCGCTCTGCATAACAAAATCCCCCTTGTGTACGTTTGGCGGTCAATGCCAGTATGTACACAAGGGGGATGTTTTATTCGGTTTACAGGCGCTGCTGTGCCAGAGAGAGCGTCATATCCCAGGAGGCCGTCTCGCCCCACTCGGCGGAGGCGATGGCCACGGTAAAGCTGCCGCGGCGGGACAACGAAATGTTGAACTCCCGGCGGGAGGCATTCATCGCCTCGTGCACAGCCCGGGCCATCCGGGCGGCGGGCGTGCCGACGGTGACGATGGCAAAGAAGCCGTCATTCAGGCGGGCCAGCACAGCCTTGTCGTGGTCGGGGCCGACGACCAGCTGCAAAATGCCGGACGCCATGTTCAGGCAGCAGTTCGCGGCAGAGTCGCTCTCCTGCTCGCGCAGCTGCCAGTACTCATTCACGCGGACCATCACCACACCCACGGGCTTGCCGTCCAGCGCAGCGCGCTCGGCGCGGGGGCGGAATGCCTCATTCAGGTAGACGGAATTGTAAACGCCGGTCACATAGTCGCGGCGCAGGTCATCCTGCATCTGGCTCAGTGCGCGGGTGAAGGCATCCTCCGCGCCGTCGGCCTGCAGGTTGCGGGGAAGCGGCATCCCCAGCAGCAGCACGCAGGGCGTGTCCTCCACCGTAATGCCCTGGGCAATGACGGTGCGCAGACCGTCCGCGGCCTTTTCGATCTTCATCCCGCGGCCTGCGGCATCCAGCGCGGGCATCGCAGCCACCTTATTCAGCGGCTGCAAAGTAGCCGGGTCCAGCAGACCCATGCAGGGGTCTGCGAGGGTCACGCTGTCAAACAGCTGCGCCAGAGCTGTCATCTCTGTCTGCAGCTCGTCAAGGGTGTAGTCCTGTTTCATGTTGCTTCCTAACCGCCGGATTTCCCGGCCTCGCACATCTCGGCTTTTACATAATACAGTTTTATTTTACCACAGTAAAAAAGATTTTCCAAGATTCCCACTGTACAAACTTTCTTCGTCAAACCGAGGAAATACCGTGCGAACTTCACAAATCACTTTGCTGCGCGGAAGTAGCGCTCCGTCAGGACGCGGATTTCAGCGGCCAGCGCAGGGGTCAGCTTTTTGGCATCGGCGCGCCACTGCCAGTTGCCCTGTGCCTGGCCCGGGGTGTTCATGCGGGCGGCGGCGGTTTCCTCCAGCCAGTCGGCCATCGGGATGATCGCCAGCGCCGCGGTGCTGGCCAGCACGCCGCGCAGCATACCGCGCACGGTGCCCTCCTGCTTCGTCAGGGCAAAGTAGTCCACGACCTGCTTGCGCTGGGCGGCGGTCAGTTCCTCGGCAAACCAGCCGGTCAGGGTGTTGTTGTCGTGAGTGCCGGGGTAGGCCACGCAGTTGCGCGGGTAGTTGTGGGGCAGGTCAACGCTGTCCTCACCGGTGAAGGCGAACTGCAGCACCTTCATGCCGGGGAAGCCGCTCTCCGCCAGCAGCTCGCGGACCGAGTCGAACATCTCGCCCAGATCCTCGGCCACGATGGGCAGGCTGCCCAGGGCGTTGTACAGTGCGCGGAACAGCTCCACGCGCGGGCCCTGCTCCCAGCGCCCGTTGCGGGCCGTCGTCTCCCCTGCCGGGATGGCCCAGTAGGTGTCAAAGCCGCGGAAGTGGTCGATGCGCAGGATGTCATAGATGGACAGCGCGTGGCGGATGCGCTGGATCCACCACGCATAGCCGGTGCGGCGGTGGTAGTCCCAGTCGTAGAGCGGGTTGCCCCACAGCTGGCCGTCGGCGGCAAAGTAGTCCGGCGGGCAGCCTGCAACGCGGCGGGGCTTGCCCTCGGCGTCGGTCTCAAACAGCTCACGGCCTGCCCAGGCGTCGGCGGAGTCGGCGGCGACATAAATGGGAATATCGCCCATGATGGCGACGCCCTTCTCCTTGGCGTAGGCGTGCAGGGCGCGCCACTGGCGGTCAAACTCATATTGCAGGAACGCCCAGAACTCGATCTCCCCGGCGTGTTCGGCCTTGAATTCAGCCAGCGCCTCCGGCTCACGCACGCGCAGGGCGCGGGGCCACTGCTGCCAGTCCACCATGCCGTTGGCCTCCTTGATGGCCATGTACAGGCAGTAGTCGGGCAGCCAGTCGCTGCTCAAAAACTGGAAGCGGTACCAGTCGTCGGGGTAGGGCGTCTCGTAGCCGGGCACGGGGCGCTTTTTCAGGAAGTTCGCGTAGGCTTTGCGCAGCACAGCGAAGCGCTTTTCGTAGAGGGTGCCGTAGTCCACATGAGTCGCGTCGCCGCCCCAGTTGATGGCAGCGTAGTCCTTTTTGGTCAGCAGGTCGTCGGCGGCCAGCAGGTCCAGATCAATAAAGTAGGGGTTGCCCGCGAAGGCGGAGCAGCTCTGGTACGGGCTGTCGGCGTAGCCGGTGGGGCCGACGGGCAAAATCTGCCAGATGGTCTGCCCGGCCTTGGCCAGAAAGTCCACAAAGTCATGGGCCGGCTTACCCATGCTGCCGATGCCATACCCGCCGGGCAGACTCGAGATCGGCATCAGAATGCCGCTGCAGCGTTTGAATTCCATAGTGTTTTTCCTCTTCTCTGTATGTATCGCCTTTCGGCGTTGTGTGCGGTTTGCGTTGCGGTGGCTTCCCCCTCGGGGGGGAAGCTGTCCGCGGCCCCGCCCGCGGACTGATGAGGGGCGAGTTACCGTGGCCGCCCGTAAGCGGGATGTTGTGGGAAAGTTGCCCCGCATCCGGCCCTGCGGGGCCACCTGCTCCCCTTCTGGCGCTACGCGCCACCTCCCCCGTACCGGGGGAGTCTGTCCCTCGGGGGAAGGCTTGGGGTCGTCTTACTCCGCCGCCCCCAGCGCGGCCAATGCACCATCCACAAAGGCGGTGCGCTCGGCCTTGGTGTGCTTTTCGCTGTCCTGCAGGGTCAACTCGTTGGCAGTCAGGGCATCGGCGGCGGCAGTGTCCAGCGCCACGCCGGGCAGGATGCCCGTGCCGACCTGCTGCACCTGCATGGCCGTGACCGCCGTCGTGCCGGCAGCCGTGTTCCATGGCGTGACGACGCCCAGTGTCTCGGTCAGGGCGTCCTCTCCCGCGCCGTTGGAGTAGAGCCACAGCGCAGCGCTCTTGGCGGCCTTCAGGCCGTCGGCGCTCGTCCCGGCATTGATGGCAATGCTGCCCACATCGGCCAGAACGGGGTAGTTCAGCAGCCCCTCGGCGTTGTAGTCCTCGGCGGTCAGGTCGCTGTCGTCCAGCTGGCACTTGAACGGTACCAGCACCAGTCCGTTGCAGGTGTCTGCGCCGTACTCGGCCAGCAGGTCGGTCAGCTTGGCGCGGCGGAAGATCCCCTCCCCACCGTCGGCGGCCATGTGATCCCATTCCAGCGTCACGGCGCTGTAGACGCCGTTCAGCGGGCCGGTCAGCGCGTCCGCCGTGTAGGTGCCGTCGGCGGCCAGCAGCGCCGCCGTGTAGCCGGACGCGCGGTCCAGCGGCGCGGCAAAGACACCGGTGGCCGTAAGGCTGCCGGGGCGTGCGTCGGGCAGGGTGTAGTCCGTGCCGCTCAGGGTCACCGTGGCGGCCTTCGGCTCGGCCATCCAGGCGGAGAGCGTCTCGACAAAGTCGCTCCACTCCTCCCAGTTTGCGGTCTGCAGAGCCGCCGCAGCGCCGTCGCCCAGCAGGGCGTTCAGCACATCGGCGCGCGCCCAGTAGCCGTACAGGCTGCGGCCCAGCGGCAGGGCATTGGCGTTCTCGGTAATACCGGCGCGGGCGGCAGCAGCGGCCAGCAGTGTGTCGCTCGTCACATCCAGCAGACTGCCGCCCGGCGCGTGGTCTGTCAGCAGCAGGTCTGCCGACGCGGCTTCGTCGGTCAGCGTCAGCGCAACGCCCTGCGCCTCCGCGTAGGCCTGTGCCGCCGGGGCCAGCGAGGCTGAAGTGTAAACTTTCAGCGTCTGGGGCGCGGCAGCGGCGGCGGTTTCAATCGTAGCGGTGTTCTCGGCGGGCAGCGCCGCAGCACAGCCTGCCAGCAGCAGCGCGGGCAGAGCCAGCGCCGCAGATTTGATTTTTTGCATGAAGCAGTTTTCCCTCGCAAATGGTTGTAAAAATTCAGTCTATCCTTTATTATATAGGATAAGATGGTTTTTTTCTACACCTGTTTTATGTTATAATAAGAAAAATCGCAAAAATTTAAGGGAGCGTTTCTTTCTGTGACAGAAAAATTATACGAAGTAGATTCCTATGTGCAAAATTTCACCGCGCAGGTCGTAAGCTGCACCCCCGTGCCCGGCGGTTTTGCGGTGGTGCTGGACCGCACGGCTTTCTTCCCCGAGGGCGGCGGCCAGCCCTGTGACACCGGGCGGCTTGGCGGCGCGCGGGTGCTGGCCGTACACACCGACGGCGAGACCATCACCCACACGACGGATGCGCCGCTGGCCGTGGGCGAGACCGTGGACGGCTGCCTTAACTGGCCCGCGCGGCTGGACGCCATGCAGCAGCACACCGGCGAGCATATTCTGAGCGGCGCGCTGCACCGGCTGTTCGGGGCCGAGAACGTGGGGTTCCACATCGGCAGCCCGTATGTGCGGATGGACACAAACATCCCACTGACGCCGGAACAGCTGGCACAGGCCGAGGCCGAGGCCAACGCCGCCGTGCGCGCGGACACTTTCGGTAATCCTTCAGGATGAGATACTGTTGTCGCACTACCCTGACTAAA
>ENA-OPTA01001244-OPTA01001244.1-human-gut-metagenome-genome-assembly--contig:-NODE-1244-length-15732-cov-3.116732_pt1 | contig 15732 bp, 6 predicted proteins | sample MGYA00241813_ERZ501917 | MGnify/ENA primary metagenome ERZ501917 (study PRJEB25962, sample SAMEA2042408) | human gut metagenome | biome: human gut; feature: human-associated habitat; material: faeces...
GCCTGCCGTAACGCCTAACGGTATGCGCTGTGCGTCTTTCAGCTGGTTGACGCTCACTGCCGTGTTGCCGGCTACGGTGTAAACCTTAGGAGCGTTGTCGGCATTGCCTGTCAGTCCGCTAATCATCTGTGCATCCTCCATGCCGAAGCCGTTGCTTGCCGAAGCAGCATAGCGCACAGCCGCGCTGCTTGAGCCTTCAGCGTCTTCTGCCGTTATCTTGAGAGAAACGGTCTGTGAGCCTTCACCTGTTGAAGTTGTTTCAAACTTCTGCATGGCAGCAGTGAAATTAACTTTAAAATTGCCCTTTTCATCAGGTGTTGCTTTTTCAGCTATTTGAACATAGAACACAGAATATGGTGCAATGAGAGATGTGTTCTCTGACCATGTCTTTTTACTTTCATCATAAGTTACAGCCGCTGTTGTTAGATCTGAGCTAATCCAATATTTCTGTGCCAGCACGCCGATATTGGCAGCAACAAACGCCTGAACATCGAGAGGAGCCATAAACGGATTACCTACCATCAGATACTTGCCGTCGGCAGACGGAGTAAGCGTAACCGTAACTTTATCAGAATGAACATACGTATACGGATCACTGCGATCAACCATGTTGCTGACAAGCAGCTTGCCTGCATTGGTACGGTCAACGCTTTTATCCTCAGCAGTACTTATTTTATATTCTGTATCAGCCTTCGGGAAGCGGAACAGCAATGAGCTTTTGGACGTAACGCCCTTGATGGAGAATCCGCCACCTGCAATATATGGCACGCTTGCGTCGTTGTATGCAGAGCTCCATTCTGTAGTAAACGATACAGGAGTGGTGCCACCGCCATTTTCAACAATACTTGCTCTTGTACTCCAGCTGCGCTGGTAAACCGCAGGATTCAGGCGGCTATAGCCTCCATCAGTGAAGTTGATATCCTTGAAATACTCAGTCTCTTGTCTTCCCGTTGCAGTAGGAGCATACCAGTCGCCGGCTACAACGTCCTGCAGCGGTGTGCTTACGGCTGTCCATTGTCCCGGAGTAATCTCCACGTCTGTCCATGCCTTGTTATAGAGCAGCTGCTCGGCATGCAGCATCTGTGCGCCCGGCTCAAAGTGGATGTCGCGGCAGATATTCACGCGGTAGCGCTGAGTGGTGAGCGTTTTATCGCCGGTATTATCGTAGGCCATCAGGTCATACTGGATATTCTCTGTCGGCAGCCCCATGTGAGAAGGACGATCGCTATCCCATTCTTGTATGCCCTCCTTAGTCGTATAACCGGCCATATAGAGCTCAGCCTTGCTGCCTTTCGGCATAACTACATTGGAGAACAGCATAGGTACAAAGCCATTGTCCGTCGTGTTTGCTGCATTGGTCTCGTAAGTACCGTCAGTATTCTTAATGTCCGTCGCATCCGCGCGTTTCCAGTTGGCATCATTGTTCCAGTTGAGTGTGGCGACGTCCGTACCTTGCCATACCAGATATTCAGGAACGACTTTCATCTTTACCGTAAACTTACCGAAGCACGCGTTGCTGACATCACTTCCTTCTTCGCCGTGCTCCTCAAAGTGAACGGCAAAGGTATAGTAATATCCTTCCTTGGGCTGGAACCGGAAGTCGTTAGACTGCGTTGTCTCCGTATCAAAATATATTTCCATGTAGTCATTAAACTCACTACCAGTTTCATACTCTTGAGCGTGCAACGACTTTATGTAGCCGATAGGCAACGAGAATTCACTAAACCCTTCAGGGAAATACTTACTCTTATATGCGGGATCGTCGGTATCGATAAGATACATCTTGCTATATACCTCTGCAGACGTAGCCGTAACCATACCGATATATGTTGCGTTCTCTGAGACATACTTAGCACCACGCAGATCCACTCTCAACGGTTTGTCGGCTGTTGTCTCAGCTATCTGGTCCATACCTATGCGCAAGCAGGGATTGAAATCATCCGCAGGATACTGAACGGGATTAAAACCTGCATGCAACTGCGGAGCATCGCCAGAGACATTAAGTTCCAACGGAACATAATTCCAACAAACTTTTGCCCAAGAATCTTTATCGATTGTATCGTCCGGAGGGAATATCATCGGTATCGGTTGAATAACCAATTTCAATCCTGAGTTCAATAAGGTTATATCAAGATTCTCCTTATGCAAAACCAACCGGTTGTGTGCTCCATCAGCCTCACCTGTGTCTTCTAAATATTTCTTTATAACAGAAATCATATTTTCTGTCAACTCGATGCTTTCCGACGTTCCTGTAACAGTATGTTGTCCTGGCTCCACACCAGTAAGATCTTCATTATCGGGGTAAATCTCACGGAATGTGGTAAGTGCCTGCTCCAAAGACACACCATACACCAAATCATTCTGCATATACTCTGCTTCAGTCCCAAAGAACCAATCGAAATATACACCTTTATCTACTATAATATAAGACTCTGATCCATCGTCCTCCTGCTTAGGCACACGCACCTGAGCCGAGAAGTTGAATATCTGTCCGGCGCAGAAATCCGTAGACGGATCCACCACCTCTCCATTTACACGAAGCAGTGTCTGTGCTGTAACGGTAAAAGAGGTATTTATGCCACACTCATCATTGTTAATGCTTTCTTGGAAATCACTCGAGGATGCCTCATTCCCGTCATTGACCTGAATCAGCATCATATAAGCACGGTTAGGGGTTAAGTCTGAATAGAAATCTACAGCCAATGCTTTATTTCCGGACTCATCCGTCGTACTATAGAAGCTATATTTACCGTTTACTATATTTTGACTGGCCAAACGAGGATGTGGTTTATCATCATAAGTTGTATTTTTGTCAAAATCAAGATTAAAATACAGCGTGTTATATTTCTGATTGTATCCGCCATCAGAAGTATTGTCGCCGACTTCGACCACGGAGTTTTCTATCGCCTCTTGGAACTTACCCGAATTCTGTGCCAGATAATCATCATACTTTGCCTTGTCTACAAAGCAGAAGTCAATGGCATCAACCTTGTCCTGACCTTCTTCTTGACCAAGGCGCGAAAGCAAACGATTCCAGTCAAGCTTAATACTCATCAAGGTACGTTCGTTCGTACAAGTGGCATCCAGCTGCCTCACCTCAGCACTCGGTGTAGCTATATATACACGTATGTCGTCGATATACATATCTCCACCATCGGTCGACGCGCTGTTGTTGTCTATCTGAAGTACGTACGAGTCATAGTCAGCATCCGCGTCTATAACAAACGAGAAATACATCTGCATCCATTCATTTGTATCGCTGCCGGTACCAGGCATGCCACCTTTAAGATAGTCTGTACGGCGCACCTGACTGGAAGACTGGCGATAGATAGGCTCATACACTGTCCCCAAGACTGGGTCTGTCTTCACACCCATAATAGAGAAAAGCATGTTTGCATCAGCCATAGAGGAATTCCAACCCGCACTCTTAAGCCAGGCTGTGACAAACAGCTCTGAACCCTTGCACAACTTGCGTCTGAACGGCAGGCGGGCGATTACTCCAGGACGGTCGGAAGCATCGATATACATATGGTAGTTGCTGCCGGGAAGGGGTTTGGCATAGGCATTTTTCGTACCATTAGTCCAATGATCACCTTCCATAAAATCGTTCATAATAGAATAAAATCCCCATTCCGGATATTTATTACTATTCTCGAAATCGTTATTATTAGCGCCATCATAGAACGAATAGGAGTTAGAGGTCCATGCCAGCGGGAATGGATAGAACGATGCCGAGCCATACGTGTCAGCCACCGCAGGATCGTAGTCAAAATTAAGCGACGTCAGCAACTGATAATTCTGCTCCAAATACTTATCTGTACGGAACTGATAATATTTCAGATTTTCATTTTGAATCGTTCCATTTTCAATTTGCTCTAACTGGGTTTGCGTCAGCAATCTCGTATCGCGTATGAAAGTAAGATTAAATCTGGCTAAGTTATACGTCGTACCTCCAACAGTCTTGGTGACATAAATGGTTGCCTTACTGTTGTCGGCATTCACATATTGTGTCTTATCCGTATTATTTTTATTAGGATAGTTAAATTGTATAATACGGGTCATTCCAGTAAGCTCTTTTGTTGCCAACGTGATTCCAGACCCGTTATCTTGCAAAGATATGTTTAATGTATCACTATCGGCATCTTTCGAAACTCCCGGTATGGCATACGACCAGGCATCCTTCGACAACGCTACAAGCTCTTTCGTATTATCAGACACTCTTGTATAAGGGAACGAGATATCATATTCTTCCAGATACTTCTTCCCTTCGTCAAGCGTTCCTCCTTGGTATGCAGAATCATTCAACCGTCCCATGCCTTCTTGCCACGTTACAGTTGGATTTGTATCACGATTATCCACTGTTACGATATAAAAAAGTACACGATGCGTAAGCGTCGGTTCGTATGTATTGCCGTCGCTTTGAGGCTTGTTGAATGAAGATTCCGAAGAACTCTCCCTGTCAAAATTCTTAGTATAATCAGTGTATGAAGAAACATCACAGGCTACCAGATAAAAATTATTATCATATTTTTTTGCGGCATCTTCACCGAACCATGCTTTAAATTCCTCGTCGGTAGGTACGTAGAAATTTACCTTGTACATATTTGCCCCTTTAGGATAACCAACATAGCCGTTAGCATACCGGAAGAAAGTACCACTAACTGCCGGAGTAAGCAAATCCCATACTTCATTCGCTTCCGTATTCATAGTACGAAATGTGCCATCCGTACGGAAGCTATGCCAACGCTGATAAGACTTAATACTGGTATTAGTCCCCAACTTATCAGGAATCTCAAGTGACACAGAGGTACCCTTATGCACATAAATCGTATCCATATAAGTATGTGCCGCCTGGACTTCCGTTTTACCATCCTGAAGCGTAAACATCTTTGTATCATCATCAAAGGTATCCATTGCCTTTGCAGCATCGGATATCCCGCTTCGCAGATCAAACCATTTCGCAGCCTTATGCGTAATCGTTACTGACGCATTAGTTTCATTATATTTATCCCCTTTCACCTGCGCCACAACATTCTGGGCAACGAACATTGCGCAGAAAAGGATGAGAAGCGTATATAAATTATGTTTGTATTTCATGATTTAGTTCCTCCTTGATTTATTTTATGAACATATTGAGCATCTCATGACGCAGATAGTCGAGGCCGAACTCCGGTGTACGCGTTTTGCTCTTAAACGGGAAGTTAGTAATGTCGTCGGTAAATACCTTTACTGTGTATGTGCGGTTGTATGTTGCTCCATTATCCTGCCACGTAACCAAAAGGCTCAAATCAAAAGTCTTGCCGGCAGATGCCGTAACATGGCCCTTAATAGTTTTCACATTAGTAGTTTGGCTTTCAAAGATTATGCCGTCAACACCTTCTGGAATATTCCAATTACATTCAGGATTAGTAACTGTGGTTGTTCCTCCACTATTTTTCACTCCATTTACGGTAAACTCAAACTGGCATCCTTCGGGCACTACTATTTGATATGTATTATCAAAGCCTGTAATCTGAACTTCCACCGGCAGACTGCCTATCGGGCTTACCCAGCATTGCGCTGCGAGATCGAGGCCATAGTCGTTGAGCTGCAGCGTAAGCGGGAAGATGCTGTTGCGCGGAAGCTCGCCTCTTGAGGTGGTTGCCTCGTATGTAATTCCGTTCATCTCGTCAGTAGTAACGCTGACATTAAATTTATGGTCTGCCGGTGAAGAGTTTACATAAAAGTCAGGAATAACAAGTGTTCCTGTTGTACCTGTACCGTCAGCTTTCAGAGTGCCGTCACCAGGAACAGTTATAGTCTTTGTCGTTGTGTATGCCTCACCTTCCAAAGCTTTATCTGAGAAGAGAGTTATCTTGTCGGCATATCCGCCGAACGACAGGGCTGTAACCTTTGTGTTGGCCTTGCCCGTGATGCTCATTCTTATCTTGCTGACAAGGCGGTCGAGACCGATAGAAATGCTCTTGGTGGTAGCCGTAACCACAACCTGCTGCTTTGCACTCATAGGGATAAACTTACCATCAGCAAAATTAATCTTTGCAGCAGGATCATCAAGCACGATATTGTCTATATAAATACCCTTCTCCGTAAGAGATTCGCCGTCTCCCAATCCTGTAAGGCTGCCCCACTGGCCATCATAATAAGTATCAATGTTGGCAAAGGCATACACAGTGTATGTGCCCAGTGTTAGCGTGAAGTTCTCTGAGGTCCATGTCTTCAAGTTTCCCACCTTTGCCGCTTCGTCATTACTCAAATCAGGCAAGAATTTCACTACCTTGCCGTTCTGTATAAATAGCACGAGCAGGTTGTGCATATACTCGCTGTTCTGCCCCACTTCGGTACCCTCTCTTGTGTTCAGGTCGCCTTCCTCACGTGCCGTGATGCTCAGCTGAAGCATGGCGGGAGCATTGTCGTCGCCCTGGTCGATGTCGTCGTCGAACGAGCATGAGGCGAGGGGCACGGCGCACAGCCATGGCAGCAGCCAGAACATAGCCTTATATATATGTTGCTTTATCTTGTTCATAACGTCAGTGTTTTTTCATTATATTCATTACATCACATAGGCAGAGTCTCCGGGTCGAGCAGGAGCCAGTCGTTAACATACACGTCAACAATCAGACTCTCCTCTTCCGGTACTTCGCCTCCGAGCGAATAAACGCTGTTGACCGTAAGTTTATATATATTGTTTCGCACAATGGCATACTCCATTATACCCTTCTTTGTATCATCATTGTCATTGCTGTGGCGCACCCACCATGTGTAATAGCATGTGGCGTCTTCGTATGTGCGCGTTCCGTAAGGCTGCAAGGCAATACGCGTAACATTACCATTCTGGTCAAGAACCACTTTTCCATTTTCGTCTTTTGAATAGCCACACTCATTCAGCATATATTTGCCCCATGTAAGCGAAGAAGCATTCGCAACAGTTTCCGAATCGTCTTTACCCTCAGCCAGTCCTTCAAGATATTTGTTATATCCCGACGGATCATTGGTAAGCAACGTGGATGTAATAAACTGTTTTACATCCCCCCATGTCGCGCAACTTGTTATATTGTCTAAATCAGCAAACTCACTTCCATAAAATCCGGCCATCATATCCTCCATTGAGGCATAAATCTTTGTACCATACACGAAGAATGTTTCTCCTTCGGTATAATTTGCCACGCCCTGCGGATGGAACTTTGCCTTGAACACCACGCCCGTGCTGTAGTCGCTGCCTGCCGCATCGGCTGGCGTAGTGTTTTCGAGTGTATAGCCTATACGCTGCCATTTTTCTGTTCCGTCAGAAACTTCTATTCCCGGCTGAACATAATCAGCCCAATAATTAGGGTTTTGCGAGATGTTGCCAAACCATTCGCCGTAAAGGTCTTCGGCTGTTTTAACTTCACCGTCAATGGTAAAGCTGTTGTTGTCTGATGTCTTGACTGCCGTCCACGGGTCGAGCACGTAATTTGTTGCTACATAGTTAGCGTCAGCAGTTTCATCACCGAGATAAGACAGATTGGTGCCGTTAACATCGTCAGCCACGCGCTTCAACAGATAGCTGCCTGCCGTAAGATTGTTCACCAGGGCTGCGCCGGTTATCTCAACAGTGGCATCGGGATATGCCGGGTCATCACACGTATAAGTTCCTGTTGTTTTATAGTCGAGCCTTGCTGCCATGCGCTCTACGTTTACCTCAGCAGTGGCAGGATCATCTTCCGGGTTAGATTCAAGCGTCAGCGTGGCGTCGGCAGCTGATGTCATTACAAAGTTTGAATATCCAGACTCTGAAGCTGTCCATGCCGCGGTATGTATATGGTCGCGCACGTCGGCGAGCTTGAGCGACCTGCCTGTCCACCAGTCTGTGCCCGGATTTGCCACCACAATCACATTGTAGGTACCATTTTCAAGGTCTACCTGCTTTGCAGCTGTCGTATAGGTGCGGTCGATGCCGTTGCCCGGCTCAGTATAGTCTGCCTTGCTAAACGTCACGGCAGCCTTGATCGGTATATTGCCAGCACTGTTCACTCCCTCCTGTTCCGTTCCCTGATAGAAGAAAGCTACAGCCGATGTTATTGCGTTTTCATTAGCCTGTCCTGTCTCCAGTCCGTCGCCTGTTTCGCCTCCCGTAGGATTATTAGAGCGCGTAGACGCGCCTTGCAGCGAGGCAAAACTGAACGACACATAAGAAGATGCCGACATGCCGCCTCCGCCAGTAGGAGTGGTGCCGATGTCTTCCTGCGCACAGCCCGCCGCGAGAGATGCCATAAGCAAACATCCCATGACGCTCTTAACCGTATGTAATATATCTTTGTTCATAGCCTTTCTCGATTATTGGGTTAGTGACTGGCAAAAAGAAGGATGGAGCTGCAGCAAATCGCTGCTCGATTATTGGGTTAGCTGTATCCATCACAGTTCTGCAAGCTGCACTCGCTTGCTCCATCCAAGCACACTGATGCTTATTTCAACGTAGTAAAGGCGGTCGCCCTTGAGGAAGAAGTCTAGCTGATAGTCGTATCCGCGGTCGAGGAACTCCTGTGCCGAGTAGCGGTAAATATCCTCGCTCGTACGCAGACGACTAAGCAGGTCGGGAAGATTCACACGTATAACCTCTTGCTGAGTTTCTTTATTTACGACAGACAGTATGCCGTCGTCTTTCGGATCATCGTGGTACAATATTCTTGAAGTCATAAAGTCGGCATGAGCTATCTTGCCCACTCCGTCAATGGGGTCGCCGTTAACGTCGGTTGCCGGCGTGCGGTCGTCGGTGTTCCATGTGGCGTGCGGCGTGTAGATAACGGTGTTGGTCTCGTCGAGCGAGTTGTCCCAGAGAATGTGTGAGTTGCGGTCGGTGATGGTCATGTCATATTTGGCAATGTCCATCTGTGTGGGGTCGTCGAGTTCGCGCAGCGTCACGTTTATTTTCTTTGTGTCGCGCATGAGCGAGATGGTGTGATAAGTAGGTTTTTCAGCGAACACCTCAACCGGCTCAACCTCCATGCCGTGCCAGAGCGTGTCGAGTGGCAGCCCGTGATTGTCTACGAGGAGCACATTGTTGCCCTGCGGCGTTGTGTCGAGTTTGATATTCATTGCGGTCATGTCATCGCCCGCAGTAAGGTCAGAGCGCACGAAGCGCGCGCGTCCCGACTCCATCTGCTCCGCGTAAGAGTCTTGTCCGGCAAGCACTATAAACTTATACTTGCCCGGGTCGAGGTTCATATGCATAGAATAAGCCGGGTCGGCCAATGGTCGCGAACTGCCTACATTGGCCTCTGACTGGCGTGTGACATACTTGCCATTTTCGTCGAACACATAGACATCTACAGCTCCCACATGGTCGTTGAACATGTCGGCACGCTCAAGGTTATAGTCATACTTGAAGTTGAGATACAACCCCATGGGACAGTCGTCTCTGTCGTCGGTCATCATGTCACACGATGTAAATATCGATACTGAAGCCGCTAATAACAGCCAAGTCAGACGCTTTATCGAAAGATACTTCATAAGCATATATATTTTTTGTTTTTATTTCCTTTATTAATCTCTTTGTCACATTGTCGTTGCGCGGCGACATAAGCTATTTTTTTTAACTGCGCCGGGTCAGCCCCGGATGTTGATCTGTCTGTGTTGCTTAAGCAGATGTTTAGCATTAGGCTGTTGTTATTATGTTGTGGGCACTTGCCCGTGAGCGTCGTGCCTCGTTGTTATCAGTTTTGGTTTGCGGCAATATTGTTCCGCAACGGCTCCTCTCCCTGTGCCGGAGCTACACCCCGCCGTATATCATGGTGTCTCTGCGGGCAGACTTACATGCAGGCCACACCTCTGTGGTTTCTGCCTTTTTAAGAAAATGTGCGGCCGGCCTATACCGGCCGCACACGGATGTTGTCAATTAACTTTAATTTTTATGAAGTTCAATCTTATTACAGATCTACGCTCTGACTACGCTTAGCCCAAGAGAGGACATTGATCTTAACAGAAATCCAAGACTCTACTGGATCATCAGGAACACCATATGGATCTGGAACATCAGCTGAACCGATAGACTTGATTGATGTTACTTCTATGTTGTACCAGTTGTTACGTAGTACACCATAACGGCCGAGCCATTTTGCTTCAGCATCAGGGTCAGGATAAGACTCGGTTTTATTATCTGCAGACCAAGGTGTCAAATCATCACCAAAGTGCTTAATCATAACAGGATAATAAGCAATTCCATCTGCATAGCATGAATAAACATGACTATTAATTTCCGTTAATGCAGCACTATATGCTTCACCACCGTTTTGTAGTTCAGTAGGAACGCTGCCTTCCTTAAATAGGGTGCCTGCACCGTCTTTAAATGTAATATTTGCAACTTTAACATCACCTGCGGTCTTGTCAAAGGAAACCTCAAGTACTGAAGCAACATCCTGCGTACCAGGATTTAATTTATCCTTCAGCACATTACTTACATTTTCATTCTCAATGAAATATTTTTTCACCAAATTTTGTATATTCTCTGTGTTATATATAACATCTTTATTGTTGTCAAATGTATAGAAAGTTCCTGTTGCGTCTGCAGTTTCGCCATCAAATTTCAACTTAGCAGCAACAATTACACGGGTTGTCTGATTTTGATTCTGATTCGCAACGTTAAATGTATTTTCCTTACAATACATAGCACTTAATTCACCAACACTTGTCAGCGATGTAGGTGTGGTTCCATTTAAATTGTTAAAATCAACAGCACTATAACTACTATAATTCGGGTCCACTCCCCAATATGTACGGTAAAGACCGGCACTTACAGGAACAGAACCTACAAAACGATAGTCATTAGCAGCTCCAACTTCAGGAGAAGTAGCTGTTGATGCATTATAGCTCCACCAATTAGCGCCAACCATATTGCGGACAAGATATGATACCTTATTTGTAACATCCAAAGTCCATCCCTCTATTGAAGCAGATGTAAATGTCCCATTTCCAGAAGAATAGGCACTTCCCTGAGTTACAGTAACTTTAGCAAGTGCTCTTTCTACATAAATATTTGCAGCCGGATTAGCCTTTGCCTCAGCCTCTGTTGTAAATACATTCTCTGGGTTAATCTCTGTAAGAGTAACTACTTTACCGCCATCAGGATTAGTTGTCCCTCCTGGTGTTGTATAAAGAGGTGCATTTGTCATCAGAATATGACTATTACTATTTATCAATGTATTACTTTCATCAATAACTGTAGTCATAAAGTATTCCAAATTTTTTCCTGTATAATCGTTAGTGTCCCCTAATGCATTACCTTTATTCAATACGACTAAAGCATAAAGATTGTTATTTGCTGATGGCTTTTTAATTTTCTGTGTCAACTGATAAGATGTTGTTATATTATCAGTATTAGTACCAACATTTGTTGCATCCGGAAGTGTAAGAGTATAAACACCTGTTACAGTAGCAGCATCTTCTGAAGTACCCTCAAGAACAATCAGTGTTGCATCATCAACAGCATATTCATCTGATGTACCATCACCAAAGTTGTCGTTTGCAGCACGAGAAGAAGGGGTAGTAGGCAGATTGATGCCCAAAGAGATATAACCCTTTTCACCCGGCAATACGGTCTGTCCGCCATTGTCGATGACGTCTTCATTTGTACACGCTCCCAGCATCAGCGCCGCCAATGCGAAGGAAAATAATTTTACTTTCTTCATAATTTTAAAAATTGGGTTGGTTAAAAAATTAAATTAGTTATATTATCATATTATTACATGTCGATTATTTGCAGGTTTTTGTCTACATTCTCAGCCCCGGCCTGTTTAGCCTGATTGAGGAGCAGTCTTGCCTCTTCGATTTTTCCCTCAAGCATGGCAATAACTCCTCTTGCATGAATAGCCTGCGGCATATTGCCGGCTTTGTCAAGATATCGCTTTGCTCCTTCAATGTCGCCATACTGAAGTCGTGTACATGCAGCATTGATGTTGGCTGTGGGGTTGTCAGGATACATACGTACTGCCGTTTCCATAATCTCGTTAAACTCGCGCGAGCCCGGCTCATAAGTCTGAGCCACCATAAACATCTCCTCGAGCGAGAGCTGCTGGGGCTTGGTCTTCATAATCTCCTTAGCCTCTTCAACGGTGAACGGGCGCACGCTGTAGCTCACCACATAGTCAGAGTGGCGCAGGGCGGGATACCAGTTTTCGAGCATGAAACGATAGTCGTCAGGATAAGTAAGCTTTATCTTCCATTCCTTATCATCAATGTCTAACGATGTATTGTCTATAAGCTTGAGTATGGCGTCACGGTTCTGCAGATTGCTCTCAACGACATACTTTCTGAGTCCTTCCCAGTCCTCAGGAGTAGAAGTTACCGAGAACGTAGTGTCGTCAAGATTTACGAGCTTGCGCACATAATCTTTAAGCGTCTTAGCACGGTTTTCTGCAAGATATGCGTTATGCTCATAAGGCGACTCGGGCGATGCGTATCCGTGTATCTCGATATTTGTTATTGTAGTGTTCTTATCGTTCTTCACAAGGTTGATAGTCTTTATTATCTTATCAAGCTCTCTCGGGTTGTTACGATAATAAGGATATAGAGTTATCTTGTCTACGGGGAAGTCGATAAACGCGCGTCCCTGCTCGTGGCGCACCTTCTGTCCCTCTGCCTCGGGTCGCATATACGGCATGAACGGCGTGCGCAGGCGCTTCAGCTCAACAGTGTTCTGATCCTTTATGTCGCCGCATCCGCAGAGGTCTTCAGCCACGATGACGTTAGAGTTCTTCATCCAGTCTTCATAAGGCAGCACAGCACTGTAATGCAGCGTCTGCTCGGTGTTGTTCTTTCGTCTAACCACCACCGCATTGTCGGCAAAATCCTTATATCCGCTTCTCTGATAAGATATGTCCTGCTTACGTCCGTTAACGACAATCTGCGGCATCAGTCTTTCTTCGGTATTATTCTTGATGATGGGCGTAAAAACGAGCCGCATATTAGAAGCCAGCTTCAGTGAGTCCATGTTAAGATCGAGATTAACAACCATTGTCTGGCTTGTATTCTCCACCCTGAGGTTCTCCACACTAATCTTTTCATCAGCAAGTTTAAGCCCCGCGCTCTGTGCCTGCAGCGCAAGCGGCGCAAATAACATACATGCACAATATATAGATAATCTTTTCATAATTCTATTTTTGTTAAGTGAATCAGAATATGTAAATAAGACTCAGCGCAGCCTTTGTGGGGCCAAAATAGTTAGTGTGCGACGACTTGAGTTTCTCGCCGCATATTCCGCATTTATACTTGTCATACTTTATATAATCGTATCCAAGTCCGACAGATGCCTCAAAGTTCCAGTGTTTAGATATCATCCACTGATATCCTGCCGTAACGCCTCCGCCTGCATACCATCCTTCATAGCGGTGGTCCTTAAGCTCGGGGAAGAATCCGAAAGGCAGCTCAACGCTGCTTACGTTAAACTGTCCGCCCATAAGATGAGCACCAATGAACCAGCCATTGAAGCTCTCGCAGAACCAATAGCGGTATTCAGGCATAACAAGCCAGTGGCGCAGACTCGACTGGTCGCCGCCCGACTGCTTCCACGGATTAAGACCATAGAACAGCTGCAGCGTGCTTCTCTTACCTACTGAGGCTTCAATTCCTATATTTGGAGTTGTGGTAGCCCAGTATAATGCATTGGTCTTCAGAGCCACATTCTGTGACATGGCCGAGAGCGAAGTAGCCAATACGACTAGTGCTGTACTTAATATGCGTTTAATCATAAATCCTATAAGTATTTAATTTTCATTTTTCAGGCTATTGCATCAATCATATCATCAGATATGCTTCCGCTTTCATCTTATTAGTTAGTAGATAAAACTGCATTCTCAGACCGAACATACACCATATTTGGTTTTTTCAGTTAGCAGTTTAGTTTTTCAACCACTATTACATGATTGCCTTCATCGGGGGTATTCACCTTAAGACTATACTAAATATCTACTTCGATTACCGGTATTTCACATTAGTAGTCAGAATGCTGGCACCATTAAGGTTAAGCTGGTTCGACATTTTTGTGCATTATTCATTTTTTCAAAAGACCAGCCTGTTAGGCATATCTCATTAAAGAATTTTATTTTTCAATTATTCAATTGCAAAAATAACAATAAGCTAATATAAGCGCCCCCCGCGTTAAAAAAGTTTAAATAAACACTTTTTTGCATTTAAAAATTTGAGTGTTTCAAAGATACTTTTAGATAAAAACATCGACAACAAATGAAATAATAATTATATTTTAGCTAATCATAGCTATATAAAAACATTCACAACACACACACCTTAACCCCAATCGGCCATCAGGCCGCATACGATTTATGCTTTAAAAACATGTTGATGCCTTAAGCCGTATTCTTGTTTCCTCCTGTTGCCCTGCAGTCTGCCTTTTCCCGCCATAGCCCGCCATGACCGACGAAAAACCAACGGCAATCAGGCAAAATCCCCAAGGCAGGCCTGAACCAAACTATTAGGCCACATGCCTGACAACTGAATGACACGATGAAACGAAAAAAAGCATATGGCTTACAATGTGATTCGGGTTGACGTTCTCATACTGAAGTATTCAGAAATTAAAATCATCCGGCCGCAAAAACGGGCAGTTTTCGTGTGCAAGTGCAACGCCCTACGGCATAAGACGTTACGCCGGATGAAGGCAATGTGTGCAATGTTTTTTGTCCCAATTAGGACAAAAAAGCCATTATTTCAATAAAAAAACAGGGTGGTTTCAAGGTCTGAAACGGCCTGTTTTTGATGCAAAAGTGGTCGAGTTATTCAGAAAAAGCTGCCCGTTTGGGCATAAATGTAAATATTGTTTACCAAAACACAGCCATGCATGGCTCATTATTTTCTATTTCGTCAGAAAATCCGTACAAAAACGAAATGACACTTTGGCATGTAAAAGAGCAAATTATAGAGCAAGGCAACACGCACAAAAAAGCCGAAGGGCTGCACTTCAGTAACCGTGGGTGGCACACCCACGGATTCAGACACATAAGAGGAATCACCCGAAGTGGTGATACTTAATTAAATGAATGAAGAGGCATGCAAGATGAAACCAGCCGGAAGAGAACAGCCGGAAGAGACGGGACAAACAAAACATGTATGCATAATATAAAGTACACGCGGGCGCGCATACTTTCGCCCCGGCACATCGGGCATGACATAATTTAACTTGCCGAGCTGAAAAATATAAGGCCATTTATTTTGCTTTACCGCTGATTTTAGGTAACTTTGCCAAAAGTTTAACCTGAATAAAGACATAATTTTTAATTTTTTCACCATGGCTTATACACGCATAACTGCTGCCGAAGCTGCGGCAATGATTAAGAACGGAGAGAACATAGGTCTGAGCGGATTTACGCCCGCAGGCACCGCCAAGGCCGTAACCAAGGAGCTGGCCAAGATAGCTCAGGCTGAGCACGAGGCCGGCAGAGAGTTTAAGGTAGGACTGTTCACCGGCGCCTCTACAGGACAGAGCACCGACGGCGACCTGTCGAACGCGCAGGCTATAAAATACCGCGCACCCTACACCACCAACTCTGACTTCCGCAAGCACGTAAACGCAGGCGAGATAGCCTACAACGACATCCACCTGAGCCACATGGCACAGGAGCTGCGCTACGGCTTTATGGGAGAGGTTGACTGGGCGATAATTGAGGTGTGCGACATCGAGGAAGGCGCCGACACATGCAAGGCTTACCTGACAGCTGCCGGAGGCATCAGCCCCACAGTGGCACGCCT